>WNGA01000395.1_pt1 | contig 65005 bp, 66 predicted proteins | sample 5400061 | NCBI WGS metagenome assembly WNGA01 (sample SAMN13153366, study PRJNA577476) | soil metagenome | isolation source: 100 cm soil or saprolite under grassland replicate 2 | place: USA:California | collected 2016-06-15
TTCTCCACCGTGACGGAAGCGGGCCGGCGGCGAGGCCAGACCGCGCTCGGGTGCTCGGGGGCGTCGGGGTGGCTCGGGGAAGCTACAAAACGGACGAAGTGGACCTGAGGGGATTCGAACCCCTGACCTCTTGCCTGCCGAGCAAGCGCTCTACCAACTGAGCTACAGGCCCTCGGGTTCGGAGTCTACCAAGGGCTCCGGGGCCGCCTCGTCAGGCTAGCGGCGCTCGATCTCGCGCTCGCGGCGGCGGTCGGACAGGTGGTCGGCGACGCCGATCGCGGTGAACGGCAGGATGGGGCCGAGGAGGAGGGCGACCGGCGCCACCGTTCGCAGCGTGAGGAAGGTCCACGCGGCGACCAGCAGCACGGCCAGGGCCCGGGACTTGATCTCGTGGCCGTCGTCCCGGCGGAGCGCGGCGATGCCGCCGGCTCCCATCCCGGCCACCAGCCCGGTCACGGCGTCGGCGGCCAACGCCGACGCCGGGATCCCGACCAGCAGGGCCAGGCCCATGGCCCGCAGGACCGCCCCCGGGGCCCGGGGGTGCCCGGACAGGAACGCCAGCACGATGAACACGAAGGGGACCAGGCACAGCCCGAAGGCCATCATCAGGCCTGCCTCCGGCGCGGCGCGCTTGTCCGACGCCGTCGAGACCACGCCGACCAGGATCGACCAGTATCCGGGGACCCACAGCAGCGTGGCCAGCGTGATGGCCCGCCACTTCTTCGGCGGGCTGAGGGGTTCGGCCCCTGCCGGAGTGAGGGACCGCCGGGGTTTGGCCATGCTGGGCACGGAAGCCCCGCCTCAGCCCTTGACCGACCCGGCGGTCAGCCCTCGCACGAAGTACCGCTGGAGCGAGAAGAACACCACGAGCGGCAACGACATCGAGATGAACGCGGCCGCGGTCAGCAGCTCCCAGTTCTCCCCACGGGCCCCGACCAGCTGCTGGAGCGCGACGGTGAGCACCCGGTTCTCCGGAGTCCCCCCCAGGAACACCAGGGCGACCAGCAGGTCATTCCACACCCACAGGAACTGGAAGATGGCGAAGGCGGCCAGAGCCGGGACCGATAGGGGGATGATGAGTCGCCAGAAGATCGTGAAGTGGTCGGCTCCATCCATCCTGGCCGACTCGATGATCTCGGACGGCAATGCCCCGATGTAGTTGCGCAAGAGGTACACGGCCAGGGGTAACCCGAAGCCGGTGTGAGCCAGCCACACCCCCAGGAACGTGCCGCCCAGATCCAGATCGGGGAAGATCTGGATCCCGCCGAGCGACCCCCCGCCCGTGTACAGGCGAAGGATCGGGATGAGCGCCATCTGGAGGGGGACGACCAGAAGGGCAACCACCGTGACGAACATCACGTACCGCCCCCGGAACTCCATCCAGGAGAATGCGTAGGCGGCGAAGGCGGCGATGGCGATCGGGATCACGGTGGCCGGGATGGTCACCGCCAGGCTGTTGAGGAATGCGTTTCCGAATCCCCCCTGCGACAGGGCCGTCCGGTAGTTCTGGAAGGTCCACTGCGCCTTCCCGAACAGGTGCCCGAAGACCGTCCACCAGCCCGTGGTCTCAACGAGATCCGGTGGGCGGAGCGAGCTGATCAGGACGCCGACCGTCGGGATCAGCCACAGGAGGACCACGACCAGGATGGTGATGCGGACGAACCAGCCCCCCCTGCGAACTTCCCCGGCCGCCCCGGGAGGAGCGCCCTCCGCGGGCGTGCCGCGCACGTCGACGGCTTGGGCCGTGCTCACCGGATGGCCTCCTGCTCCCGGAAGCGCCTGATGTTGAAGATCATCACCGGGATGATCGCCACGAACAGGACGACCGCGACGGCGGCCCCCTTGCCGAAGTCGCCTCTGACGAAGAACCACGCGATCATGCGTTCGGCGATGACCTCGGTCCCCCGGCCCTCGGTGTTCCCCATGACGAAGACGATGTCGAAGACCTTCATGGCGTTGATGACCATGTAGGTGGCCACCACCACGATCGTGGGGAGGATCGTGGGAACGATGATCCGCCGGAACACCTGGAGCTCCGAGGCGCCGTCGATCCGGGCGGCCTCGATGATCTCGTCGGGGACGGACTTGATCGCCGCCGACAGGACCACCATGGCGAAGCCGGTCTGCATCCAGACCATGATGACCATCAGCAGCAGGTTGTTCCACGGTTGCTGGTCGAGCCACGCGACCGGGTGCTGGCCCAGCCCGATCATGATCCCGTTCAACAGCCCGATGTTCGTCCCGAATCCCTGGGGGCGGAAGCTGTAGATGAAGTTCCAGACGATCGACGCGCCGGCGAAGGAGATGGCCATCGGCAGGAAGATCAGGGACTTGGCCACGGCCTCTCCGCGGCGAAGCCGGTCGGCGAGCGTGGCGAAGCCCAGGCCGATGGCCGTGGCCACCAGGGGAACGAGGATGATCCATCCCGCCGTGTTGCGGATCGCGGTGAGCATGCCGCTGTCGGTGAACACGAACTTGAAGTTGTCGAAGCCCACGAACTTGCTCGAGGTCGCGTCCTTGAAGCTGATGATGATCGTGTTGATCACCGGATAGATGAGGAAGACGCTCAGGATGACCAGGCACGGACCGACGAAGATGTATGGCCGGACCCCCTCCCGGAACCGGGCGGGGAGGTAGCCCACGACCCTGTTCATGGCCCAGAACAGGAAGAAGATCCCTCCCACCCCGACCACCACGGCCACCAGGACGACCAGGGACCGGTTCGCTTCGGTATCACGCAGGAAATCGAACGTCGCCCACAGGGCGAAGAAGCCCGCGATGGGAATGGCCACCGAGCCGATGATCCGCAGGACGGAGAGCCACAGGGTCGTTGCGGCAGAGGGCGGAGCGGGTTCCGCGATCTCGGGTTCCGCGATCTCGGGTTCCGCGATCTCGGGTTCCGCGATCTCGGGTTCCGCGGTCTCGGGTTCCGCGGTCTCCGGACCAGCCGCGGGCTCGTCTGTCGTCGGTGTCACGCCGCGTCGTCCTCCTCTCGCGGAGGTCGATGGGAGCGGCCGGGTCGCGGCCGCTCCCATCCGTCAATCAGCGGAACTCCGGTATCGCTCCTAACTCGCTGGCCAGCCCTTCTCGATATCGTCCAGGACGCCGTCGAGCGAGTCCGGCCCGTCCTGGAGATATGTCACCATGCCGGTCCAGAAGCTTCCCTGTCCTACCGCGGAGGGCATCTGGTCGGAGGCGTCGAACCGGGCGTCCCCACTCTGCAGCGCCACCTTGACCGTGTCGGCGGCCTTGCCCAGGGTCGCGTTCGCGTAGCAACTCGGTGCCACGTCCGCGTTGGGGGAGATCCTGGACGTTGCGACGTTCGACCCCTGGTCGCACTGGACCTTCGCGTCGGAGAACTTCTTGACGAAGTCCACGACCTCGGGGGCGTCCCGGTAGATGACCGCGAGCTCCCCGGCGATCAGAGCGGTCTGCTGGTTCGGGTCGTCGATGGTCGGGAACGGGAAGAAGTCGTAGTCCGTCCCCGCCACGGCGTCCTCGGGGAACGCGAACTGGATGAAGTTGGCCTGCCGGTGCAGCCAGCATCCGGGGGGCTCCTGGAACAGCGGGAGCGGCGCGTCGCCAAACGCGATGGAGGGCGTCTTGTCGGCGCCACCGAGGACCCATCCGTCGTGGAACATGATGTCCCCGAACAGCTCGCCGGCGTGCTTGACCGACGGATCGTTGAACGGGATCTCGTGCGACACCCACTTGTCGTAGGTCTCGGGTCCCGCGGTGCGCAGCATGATGTCTTCCATCCAGTCCGTGGCCGGCCACCCCGTGGCGCCGCCGCTCTCGAAGCCCACGCACCACGGCGTCCCGCCGTCCGACTTGATCTGGTCGGACAGGGCCAGCAGCTCATCCCAGGTCTTGGGGATCTGGTAGCCGGCCTTGTCGAAGTCGTCCTTGGGGTACCAGATCATGCTCTTCAGGTTCACGTTGGTGGGGACGGCGTAGTGCTTGCCGTTGTACTCCCCGAGCCCCACCAGGTACGGGCCGAAGGTCTTCGTCAGCTCGTCGATGTCGAAGCCCATGTCCTCGAGCGCGATGGCTTTCCCCGCCTTGGCCTGCTCGATCACCCCCCCCGGCTGCGGATGCAGCGCGACGTCCGGAGGGTTCCCGCCCGCGACCCGGATCTTGACCTGCGTCTCGAAGTCCGCGTTGGCCTCGAGCGTGGCCACATAGTCCGCGTTCTTGTTGATGTCGTTGTCGATCACGCTCTGCAGCGCCCGGTACTCCTCGGGCTCCCCGGCGCCGAGGACGCTGACCCGGCCGATGTTCTCGCCCTCGCCCCCCTTCTTGTTGCCGCTGCTACACGCCGCGCCGAGGAGAACCAGAATCGCGGGCACCACCAAGAGCCCCACCCGAAGCCGTCGCATCCGCTTCCCTCCGTTCGCTCCCGTGGGTGTATTCATCCAGAACAGACCCTGGGAGTCAATTCGGGACACTCCCTCGCTCCACCACCCGGCGGTACCACCGCCCACTCTCCTTGGGGGTCCGGGCCTGCGTGGTGTAGTCCACGTGGATCAGCCCGAACCGTTTCGAGTACCCCTCGGCCCACTCGAAGTTGTCCAGCAGCGACCACACGAAGTACCCGTCGAGCGGGACGCCGGCCCGGATCGCGCGGAGCGCGGCGGCCAGATGGGCCCGGAGGTACGAGGTCCGAGCGGTGTCGCGGACCGTCCCGTCCGGCTCCACGACGTCGTCGAACGCCGCCCCGTTCTCGGTGATCAGCAGCGGCGTGCGCGGGTACTCGCGATGGAGCCGCAGCAGCAGGGCCTCGAGGCCCGGGGCGTCGATGGGCCACCCCATGGCCGTGACCTCGACGTCCGGTGCCACGCAGGACCACGCGTCCAGCGAACCCGCCAGCGGCGTCGCGACCTGTCCGGGGAGGGCCCGGCCGGCGACCGTGTGGGTCGTGTACGTGTTCACCCCCAGGAAATCCAGGGGCATGGCGATCGTGTCGAGGTCGCCGTCCCGGACGAACCCGAGATCCATCCGCCCCCCGTACCGCTCCAGGAGGCCGTGCGGGTACCCCAGGCCGAACAGCGGATCCAGGAACAGCCGGTTCATGTGCTGGTCGCCGAGGTCGGCGGCCCGCCGGTCATCGGGGTCCTCGGAGGCCGCCCGGACGTGGTGCAGGTTGAGCGCGATCCCCACCCGTCCCTCGGTGGCTGCTTGGATGGCCTCCGAGGCGAGCCCGTGCGCCAGAAGCAGGTGGTGCGACGCGGCCATGGCCAGGGCGTCGTCGGTGCGCCCGGGGGCGTGGACGCCCGTCCCGTAGCCCAGCCACGCCGACACCCACGGCTCGTTCATCGTGATCCACCAGTCGACCTCGCCGGACAGGGCCTCGGCCACGACCCCCGCGTACTCCGCGAACCGCGAGGCCACGTCGCGGTGCGGCCACCCACCCGCGTCCTGGAGGGCCTGGGGGAGGTCCCAGTGGTAGAGCGTCACGACGGGAGCGATCCCCCGGCGACGGAGCGCTTCCACGAGCCGCCGGTAGAAGTCCAGGCCGGCCGGGTTCGGCGGGCCCGCGCCGCCGGGCTGGATCCGGGGCCAGGCGATCGAGAACCGGTACGCCTGGACGCCGAGGCCCCCGATGAGCTCCACGTCCTGCTCGAACCGGTGGTAGTGGTCGCAGGCGACGTCGCCCGTGTCGCCGCCCCTGGTCCGGCCCGGGGTGTGGCTGAAGGTGTCCCAGATCGACGCGCCGCGCCCGTCCTCGTGAACGGCGCCCTCGATCTGATAGGCCGAGGTGGAGACGCCCCACAGGAACCCGTCGGGGAACCGCGCCTCGCCCGGCGGCAGGTCAGGCGCTGTCGCCCCCGTAGATCCCCGCGCCGTTCTCCGGGTCGAAGAAGTGCAGGCGCCTGGTGTCCATGACGAGCTCGATGCGCTCGCCTTCGCGCGCCGTGGTCCTCGGATTCAGTCGAGCGATGATGTTCGACTCGCCGTGCTGCGCTTCTCCCTCAACCCTCTCCAGGATCTCCACCCCGACGTCGGCGGCGAGCTCTTTGACGTCCTCGGTGATGGCCTGGGGGGCCTTGATCGTGAAGTGGATCAGCACGTCGGAGCCGAGGGCCTCGCGCAGGATGACGGTGGAGGAGATGCGCCGGTCGGACGGCGCGTCGGCCAGCAGCGACGCGTCCTCCATGTCCTCTGGCCGGATGCCGAGGACGACCTTCCGCCCGGCATAGCGCCGGAGGTCCGGCCGCGACGAGAGGACGTCGTCCGGCACCGGCAGGCTGTACCCCCCGACCTCGACCGAGAGGGTCCCGTCGGAGCCCACCAGGCTCGCCTCGACCAGGTTCATCGCCGGCGACCCGATGAATCCCGCAACGAACAGGTTGACCGGGTGGTCGTACAGCGTCTGGGGCGTGTCGGCCTGCTGCAGGAGACCCTTGCGGATCACCGCCACCCTGTCCCCCATCGTCATGGCCTCCACCTGGTCGTGGGTGACATAGATGGTCGTGACCCCGAGGTCGTGCTGGATCTTTGCGATCTCCGAGCGCATCTGGACGCGGAGCTTCGCGTCGAGGTTCGACAGCGGCTCGTCCATGAGGAACGCGCGGGGGTGGCGGACGATGGCCCTCCCCATGGCCACCCGCTGCCGCTGGCCGCCGGACAGCGCCTTCGGCTTGCGCTTCAGGAATTCCTCCAGGCCCAGGATCCGGGCGGCGTCGCGGACCCGCTTGTCGATCTCCTCCTTGGGGACCTTCTGCAGCTTCAGGCCGAACGCCATGTTGTCGTACACGGTCATGTGCGGGTACAGCGCGTAGTTCTGGAACACCATCGCGATGTCCCGCTCCTTCGGCGGGACGGCGTTGACCACGCGCTCACCGATGCGGACTGTCCCCTTCGAGATGGCCTCCAGTCCGGCCACCATCCGGAGCGCCGTGGTCTTCCCGCACCCCGACGGCCCCACCAGGACCATGAACTCGCCGTCTGAGATGTTCAGGTCGAGGTCGCGGACCGCCTCGGTCCCATCCGGGTAGACCTTCCAGACGTCGTCCAGAACGATCTCCGCCATCCTCGCCTCCCTCTACGAAGCCCGCTGTCCCGGGATAGTGGCACGATGCTCGCCCGGCCACAAACGGCGCCCGGCCGCTCCGACGGCTACCGGCGGCCTTCGGCCTCCGCCGCGGCGGTGACCGGACGCTCCGAGACCGGCGCGAACCGCGCCGTCACGGCGAGCACCACCGCCACGGCCGCCGCTGCCGCCAGCCCCCAACGCAGGCTGGTGGCGCCGGCCAGGGCCCCCACCATGGACGGGCCGAGCAGGAACCCCACGTAGGCCACCGTGGTCACGGAGGCCAGGGCCCGTCCCCGCTCGGACCCGGGCACGATGCGGCCCCCGAGGCCGAAGATGGTCGGGGCCGCGACGGAGATCCCCGCCCCGGAGACGAACATCCCGGCCAGCGCCACCGGCGCCGACGGAGCGAACGCGGCCACCGCGGTGCCGATCGCACAGAGTCCGGCGGCCGCGCCGAGCAACAGGCGATCCGGAATCCGGGCCGCGAGACCCTGCGCCCCGAGCCGCCCGAGCGCCATCGCCGCGGCGAAGGTGGCCGGGCCGAGCCCACCGACGGCCGGGCCCGCGCCGAGGGTGTGCTCCAGGTGGATGGCGCTCCACGATTGCAGGGCCCCCTCCACCACGAAGGCCAGGGCGCACAACCCGCCGAGCACCAGCAGGGGGGCGGAGATCAAGAGGCGACGGCCCGTCGGGCGGATTGTCACCGGCACGGCGCGCCTGCGGTCGCCCGGCCGGCGGACGGCGATAGCGGCCGCGATGGCCAGCAGGACGGAGGTGACCACGCCCAGGACGGCCACCGGATCCGCGCCGGCGGCTCGCGCCAGTCCCACCAGTCCGCCGGAGACCACCACGCCGATCGAGAACAGGGCGTGCGCCGCGTGCATGAGCCGTCGCCCCCGCCGCTCCTCCTCCGCGGCCACCGCGGCGTTCATGGTCACGTCCAGCGTCCCCGAGGCCGCCCCGAGGGCCACCACCGCGGCGCCGAGCGCGAGCGGGGAATGAGCGAGCGCCGGAAGGAACGCGGCGACGCCGAAGCCGGCGGTGACCGGAGCCAGGGCCCGATCCCCCAGGCGGTCGATGATCCGGCCGCTCGACAGCATCGCGGGGAGAGCGGCGGACGCCAGGACCAGCAGGGCCAATCCCAGGTCGGCATCGGTGGCCCCGGTCTGGGCCTGGACCGACGGCAGGAGCGCCCCCCAGCTCCCCCAGAACAGGCCGAGGGCGACGAAGCACGCGAACGGCCGCCACGGCCAGTCGCGGGCGCCGGCACGGCCCGGACGGATCCCCGTACTCCTCCCTTCGACTGGATCGGATGCAATGTCGCATGCGCCGCCCAGCGCCGGGATACGGGGGCGATGGGGTCAGCCGCGGGCGGCGGCCTGGGTCTCGTCCCACTCGAGGGTGGGGGCGTCGCCCCACAGCCGCTCCAGGCTGTAGAAGTCGCGCTCTTCGTCCCGGAACACGTGGACCACGATGTCAACGAAGTCCAGCAGGACCCACAGGTTCTCGGACTCGCCCTCGCGACGGACCGGCTTCACCCCGAGCCCCCGCAGGGCCTTCTCGACCTCCTCCACGACCGTGCGGACCTGCCGTTCGCTGCCCGCCGAGACGATCACGAAGTAGTCGGTGATGACGATGAGCTCTCGCACGTCGAGCACGACGATGCGCTCGCCCTGCTTCTCCGCGGCCGCTCGGGCCGCGACCAGGGCCACGTCCTCGGAGGCGGGCGGCGCGCCCTTGCTCCCCTTACGCTCCGCCACGTCCGCGTCGTTCCGTCATGCCGTCCGAGAGTTCCTCCTCGCCGCGCGCCGCCATCCGGCCGCGCTTCCCGACACAAGCCTACCCGCCCTGTCCAGGGTCCTCCCGGTACAGGCGGGCCTTCTCGATGTAGGTCTGGACCCCCTCCGGCACCAGGTACCGGATGGGCCGGCCCCTCGACACCCGCTGGCGGATGTCGGTGGAGGAGATGGCCAGCGCGGGGATGGCCATCACGCTCACGTTGGGGTGCTCCGTGGGCGCGCCGCGCTCGAACGCCGACAGGTCGTACCCGGGCCTGGTGGCCGCGATGAAGTGCGCCATCGACAGGGCCTCCTCGGGGTCCTTCCACTGGAAGATCTCGAGCATGGCGTCGGCGCCGGTGATGAAGAACAGCTCCACGTCGCCCCGCTCGTCGCGCAGGGCCTGGAGCGTGTCCACCGAGTATGTGGGCCCTTCCCGCTCGATCTCCAGGCGGGACACCGAGAAGCGCGGGTTGGCCGACGTCGCGATGACTGCCATCAGGTACCGGTCCTCGGCCGGGGAGACCTTCCGGTCCTGCTTCATCCAGGGCCGCCCGGTGGGGACGAACACCACCTCGTCGAGGTCGAACTGCCACCGGGCCTCCTCCGCCGTGAGCAGGTGCCCGTGGTGGATGGGGTCGAACGTCCCGCCCATCACCCCCAGCCGATGTGCGCCAGTCACGAGCCGCCGTCCTCCAGAAACGTCCGGAGCTGGGGGAGGTGCTCCTCGATGTGCAGGGGCCCGGACTCGGCGAACCACTCTTCGGCCTCCCGGGTGATCTCGGGGAGCGCCCCCCACTCCTGGAACATCCGGGTCCGCGAGGAGTCCAGCTCGGCCCGCACATCGGAGATCGACAGGTCGCGGCAGGCCTCGTAGAACCGGCGGTTCATGGCGTCGGCGTCCAGCCGCGTGCGCTCCCACGTCCCCAGGCGGATCCGTTCGAGGACGTTGGCCGCCTCGGCCATCCAGCATGCCAGGTGGGCCAGGAGGTCCTTGCCCGTCCAATCCTCGGTCACACCGGCCTCGAGGAGCCGCTCGGGCGGCACGCCTTCGACCAGCGAGCACAGCTCCGCGTAGCGCTCGTCCTCCTGGCGGATCAGCTCGTACCGGCGGTCGGTCACGGATGTCATCCCCCCTCGGGGAAGAACTCGAAGGCGCGGTCGCCGATGACCACCTCGTCGCCGCGCCGGGCCCCCACGGACGCGAGCTTGCGCTCGACGCCCTCCCGGGCCAGGCGGCGCTGGAGCGAGGCCACCTCGCGGGGATCCTCGAAGTCGGTGGCGGCCACCCACCGCTCGACGTCCCGGCCAACCACGCGGTACCGCTCGCCCTCCCGCCGGACCATGAACCGCTGACGGGCCGGACGGAGCACGACGTACGGCTCGCGCTCGGGCTCCTCGTCGTGGACGGCGGTCACGGCCCGCTGCATGCGGGCCCGGAGGTCCCCGATCCCCTCGCCGGTGAGGCCCGACACCGGCACGGCGTCCTCCCCCAGCGCGCGCAGGGCGTCGTCGCGGCCCGCGGGGTCCAGGAGGTCGGCTTTCGTCGCCGCCACCACGCGGGCCCGCTGCGCCAACGCCGCCTCGTACGCGGCGAGCTCGGACCGGACCGTGGCCAGGTCCGCCGCCGGATCGGCTCCCGAGAGATCGACCACCACCACCAGCATTCGGCACCGCGTGACGTGGCGGAGGAACCGGTGCCCGAGGCCCCGCCCCTCGGCGGCCCCCTCCACCAGGCCGGGGATGTCCGCCACCACGAACCGTTCCTCGTCCCCCGCGACCCCCAGGTTCGGGGTGAGGGTGGTGAACGGGTAGTCGGCGATCTTGGGTCGAGCGGCCGACAACTTCGACAGCAGCGTGGACTTCCCCGCATTCGGCAGCCCCACCAGCCCGACGTCCGCCACGATCCGGAGCTCCAGCTCCAGGCGGTGCTCCTCGCCCGGCTCGCCGGCGTCCGCCGTCCGAGGGGCCCGGTTCCGGGGACCGGCCAGCGCGGCGTTCCCCCGCCCGCCGCGGCCCCCGCGGGCCACGACGGTCCGGGCACCATCGCCGACGAGGTCCGCCACGAGCCCGCGCTCGTCCCGAACCACCGTCCCGTCGGGAACCGGAATGACCAGGTCCCGCCCGGCGGCGCCTGAGGACCGGCTCCCCCCTCCCGGCTGGCCGTTCTCGGCCCGCTGGTGGGGATGGTCGGCCAGCCAGCCCAGGTCGCGGATCCCCGTGGACACCTCGAGGATCACCGACCCGCCATGCCCGCCGTCGCCGCCGTCCGGTCCCCCCCGGGGCGTGTAGGGCTCGCGGCGGAACGACACCGCTCCGTCGCCGCCCTTGCCACCCTGCACGACCACCACCACCTCGTCGGCGAACGCCATGCCGTCGATTGTGGCGGAATCGAACGGACGTGAAGAAGATGGGGACGTGACCGAGACGGCCAGGGTCTGGATCAGCCGGCTGGGGACGGCCCAGCGCGAGGTCGAGGGAACGCTCACGCTGACCCCGACGCACCTCGAGTTCCGCGGGGGGTCCGAGCACGCACGCATCCCGCTGGCCGCCGTGCGCAAGGTCCGCAAGCCCCTGGGTTCACCGGTTCTGGAGGTGGAGTACCTGGCGGGGGACGGACCGGTCCGGGTGGCGTTCTTCTTCGTCCAGCCCCCACCGGTGACCTCTGAGGGTGAGGGGGCCTGGGGCCGCGAGCGCCGCCGCCGCAGCCAGATCGCGTTCATCGTGCAACGGGGCGAGACCGTCGTCGAGACCGTGAAGGAGTGGCGGGACGCTGTGCGACAGGCCGTCGCCGGGGCGCGCCGGGGCGCCTGAACGAAGCCTGAGACCGCGGTACCCGGCCGGCTACTCGCCGGCTTCGGCGACCGTGGCGATCTTGCGGCCGTTCGACTCGTGGAAGCCGACCTGGCCGGCCACCCGCGCGAACAGGGTGTCGTCGCTGCCCTTGCCCACGCCGTCGCCGGGGTGGATCCGGGTGCCGCGCTGCCGCACGATGATCGTGCCGGCGGTCACGGTCTGACCGCCGAAGGCCTTCACGCCGAGCCGCTTGGACTCGGAGTCCCGGCCGTTCCGGGATGAGCCGCCGCCCTTCTTGTGTGCCATGGCCGTTCCAGGGTACCAGCCGACTACTCGTCGGCAGTGTCTGTCACGAAAGACACCACCTACTCGTCAGCCGGACCCGTTTCGGCCGCGGCCGCGGTCTCCGCAACCTCCGCGGGAGACGTCTCGGCCGGGGCCGACTCCGCGATCTCGCCCGCCTCCTCCGCCGCCTCGGCATTGGGTTCCACAGCCTCGGCGGAGGCCTTCGCCGCCGGCTTCGGCGCGGTGGCCTTCGGGGCCTTCGGCTCGGCCGGTTCCTCCTTGGGCGCCGCCTTCTTCGCGCCGGGGAGCTTGATCTCGCCGATCTCGACCAGCGTCATCATCTGACGGTGGCCCTGCCGCCGGGAGTACCCGGTCTTGGGCCGGTACTTGAAGATCTTGACCTTCTCGCCCTTCTGCTCGCCGACCAGCTTCGCGATGACGACGGCCCTGGCGACCTCCTTGCCAACGTGGGGCTTGTTCTCGTCGTCCACCACCAGGATCGGGTGGAACTCCACGGCGTCGCCGTCGCCGCCGTGCATGAGCTCGACTTCGATGACGTCACCGGTCTTCACCCGATGCTGCTTGCCTCCGGCCTTGATCACGGCGTACATGTCGGTTGACCTCCCTCGGAACGCCGCGCGCGGCGGCGCTGTCTCGTTTCAGATCTGGTGCGTCAGTAGTATCCCGCGCCCGCCGCAGGTGGGACACGTCTCGGAGAACGACTCCAGGAGCCCCGCCGACACCCGCTTGCGGGTGATCTCGAGGATCCCGAGCGGGCTGATGTCGAACACCTGCGAACGGGTCTTGTCCTTGGCCATCGCGTTCTTCAGCGTGTCGATGACCTGGCGCTTGTTCTGGTCCAGCAGCATGTCGATGAAGTCGATGAGGATCATGCCCCCGATGTCGCGGAGCCGGAGCTGCCGCGCGATCTCCTCGGCCGCCTCCAGGTTCGTCTTCGTCACGGTCTCCTCGAGGTTGGCCTTGCCGACGTGCTTGCCCGTGTTCACGTCGATGACGGTCATGGCCTCGGTCTTGTCGATCACGATGTAGCCGCCCGACGGGAGCCACACCTTCCGCTCCAGGGCCTTGTGGATCTGCTCCACCAGGTGGTGCTGCTCGAACAGCGGCAGCTTGCCGGCGTGCAGATGGACCTTCTCCAGCAGGTCCGGAGCGACGGTTCCGAGGTAGTCCTTCACCAGCTCGAACACCCGCTCGGAGTCCGTCACGATCTCCCGGAACTCCTCGTCGTTGAACAGGTCCCGGACCACCCGCACGGTGAGCTCGGGTTCCTCGTACAGCAGGTGGGGGGCCTTGGCCTTCTTGGCCTTCTTCGAGATGACGTCCCACTCGGCGGACAGGCGGCGGACGTCGGCGGCGAGGTCCTCTTCGGTGGCGCCCTCGGCGGCCGTCCGCACGATCACCCCGTGCTGCTCGGGCTGGACCCGCTTGATGATGGTCCGCAGGCGCCGCCGCTCGTTGTCGGGGAGGCGGCGGCTGATGCCGAACACGTCGGAGTTCGGGACCAGCACCAGGAAGCGGCCGGGGACGCTGATCTCCTGGGTCAGCCGGGGTCCCTTGCCACCCAGCGGATCCTTCGTGACCTGGACCAGCGCGGCCTGCCCCGCCTTGATGACGTGCTCGATGCGCGGTGGCCGTCCCCCGATGTCCTCGTCGTAGGAGACCTCACCGGCGTACAGGACCGCGTTGCGGCCCTTCCCGATGTCGATGAACGCGGCCTCCATCCCCGGCAGCACGTTCTGGACCCGGCCCAGGTAGATGTTCCCGACCATGCTCCGGGCGCCGGCACGGGTGATGTAGTGCTCGACCAGCTGGCGGTCCTCGACCACTGCGATCTGGTCCCTGTCGCCGTTCTCGGTGATGAGCATCAGCTTGTCCTGGCCCCGAGGGACCACCGGCATGGACTCGCGCCGGCGAAGGGTGGCCCGGGAGCGGCGGACCCGCGTGGAGCCGTCCTCCGAGCTCTTGGCGCGCGTCCGGCTCCGGCGGGCCGTTCGCGTGGGGGTGGTCTGGCGTCCGGCCGCGGCGGGCTCGCCCTCCGGCTCCGCCTTGGCCTCCTGGTCGGGCTTCTGTGCCTTCGCCGCGCCCGTGGCCTTCTGATCGCCGGCCACGGTGGCCGCGGCGTCGCCGGGCGGGGCGGTGGCCTGGGGCCCGCCGTCTCCCAGCACCGGCTGGGGCGCGCCGGTCTCGGATGCCGCCGGCCGCGATCCCGAGCGGCGCCGCCTCCGGCGCCTGCTCGCCCCCGACCCGGTGCCGGGTGACCCATCGCCCGCTTCGGTGGGCGCCTCGCCGTCGTCACCGCCAGCGGGTTGGTCCCCGGATTCCGTGGTCGCGGACCGGGCGGGTTGCGCGGACCGGGCGGGTTGCGCGGACCGGGTGCCGCCGTCGCCCCGGCGCGGTTCGGCTGCACGTGGCCCCGGCGAATCGGGAGCGGCGGATCCCCCGTCTGCGGACCCCCCGTCGGCGGACTCCGCCTCGGCGGGCTCTCGGGCGGCCCCGCCGGTTCCGTCGGCCGACGCCCCTGCCGGACCACCGCGGCCCCGGCCCCGGCCGCCACGCCTGCGGCGGCGCCGGGCCGCGGAGGTCGGCTCCCCCGTCCCCGCTCCATCGCTTCCATCCCCCGAAGGGGTCGTCTGCGCCTGTGCGGCGGCGGGCCGATCGCCCGCATCCTCCGCCACAGCCCGTCCACCGGAGCGGGAGGGCGCGGTCCTCGCGCCGCGCGCATCGTCGGGCGGACCACCGTCATTGCCGTTGCCGTTGCCGTCATTCCCGTTGCCGTCGTTGCCGCCGCCGGCGCCCTCGACGTCGCCCGAAGCAGGCGAGCGCGGTCCGGAGGAGCCGCCGCGACCCCGGCCGCGGCCCCGGCTCCCCCGCCGGCGGGACGCCGGGCGGGACGCCGACGCGCCGTTTCCGGAGTCAGCAGCGGGCTGGGACCGTCCTCCGTCGCCCGGCGCCTGCCCGCCGCCGGTCTGAGTCGATCCGTCGGCGGGGCCGGTGGAGGCGTCGGCAGCGCGGTCCGCCGCCGAGGGGACGGCCCGGTCGGGCTCGTCGTTCATGCAAAGCTCCCTTCCTGTCGCGGGACCTCGGAGGAAGGGACGGAAGGCGAGGCGCGCCGCAACGGGCGATGCCCGTCGCGCGCCGTGCGCACTGACGACTCCTGCCACCCGCGCGCGAGCCCCGGTGGGCCGGGCGACTCATCGGTCCGCGAGACCGAAGATCGGAGATCGACGGACCGGGCGCCCGGACCCGAGGCCGCTGCGCGGCCAAGGTACCCCCTCGCCACGCCGGAAGCCGGTTGCGCCCGGCGCGCCGACATGCGGGCGCGAGCGCGTGCGCTCCGGCGGACGAGCACACTGATCGTTTCGGCCGGCCGCCCGGACGGCGGCAAGCCACGCGGCCGGCCGATCCGCGGACGGCCCCGCTGGAACTGTTCCTACAGGATAACAACCCTGCCGGTGCCGTATCTCATTCCGGGAGAACAGTTGACACACGCGACAGAAGTGTCACAGTCGTGCTGGTGCCCCGAGATTGCCGGACACCGATGCATGCGAAATCGCCATCGCGCCGGCCCGAGCGCCTATCAAGGTGGCTGGGCGATGGGCCGATGGACGGATCGAGATGTTCTCTGCGATCGTGGTGCACCGTGACTGACCCGTTTCCGCGTCCCTGGCTCGCGACCGCCACGTCGTCGGCCGAACCACCGGTTCGGCGGAGCGCCTCCATTGCATCCACATTGATCCAGTCCACCGTCCACCATGCCCGGTCGCTCCGGGTCGTGGTCGTGGACGACAACGACGGGTTCCGGGAATCGCTGGTCGAGCTGCTCGTCGCGGGCGGACACACCGTCGTCGGCGAGGCCACGAACGGCCGGCACGCGCTCGACCTGGTCGGCGCCGTGCGTCCCGACGTCGTCCTCATGGACATCCGGATGCCGGTGATGGACGGCATCGAGACCACCCGCCGGATCAAGGCCGACCATCCTCACCTCGGCGTGGTGGCGCTCACCGCGCAGGAGGACGAGACCATCGTCCGGGAGATGCTGGTGGCCGGAGCTTCGGGCTACGTCCTCAAGGACTCCGACGGCGACGTGATCCTCAACGCGATCTCCGAGGCCGCAGGGGGCGGCGCGGTGATCTCCCCCACCGTGACCCCCCTCGTCATCGACCAGCTCACTGACGCCCTGGGCCGCGAACGCCGACGGGCCCGGGAGCTGGAGGAGGCCCACGTGGCCCTGGTGGAACGCGTGTCCCGCCGCCACGAGCTGGTGGCGCGGCTGGGCCACGAGCTGCGCACTCCCGTCACGGTGATCCTGGGCGTGGCCAAGATGCTGGGCGACGGCGACATGGAGGCCGGACAGCGGGCGGAGCTGCTGGAACGCCTGGTGTCCCGGGCCGGCGCGCTGGCCCGGCTGGTGGAGCGCTTCGAATCGGCCTTGGACACGGCGTCGGAGGACAGTGTCGACGTCCCGGCCCTGGCCCGCGAGATCGCCGCATCGTCGCCGCGGGTACGGGTCTCCGCGGAGCCGGGCCTCCCCGAGGTCCTGGCCAACCGGGTCCTGGCCCAACGGATCCTGGAGGAGCTCGTCGACAACGCCTGCCGTTTCTCGCCGCCCGACCAGGACGTGCAGATCTCGATCACGCTCGGGTCCGGCGCGCTCCAGGTCCGGGTGAGCGACCGCGGCGAAGGGGTCCGTCCCGAGGACCGCGACCGCATCTTCGAGCCGTTGGAGCAGGGCGAGGCCCTCGATGCCAGGGTCCACCAGGGCGCCGGCGTGGGACTGTCGCTGGGCCGCGCCGCCGCCAGGGCCATGGACGGGGACCTGGTCCTCGAGCGCACCGGCCCGGACGGATCGACCTTCATGTGGACGGTGGCGGTGCCGCCGCCCGCGTCCGTCAGCTCCCGCGGCTGACTTCTCGCCCGACGCTCGAATGCGACACCCTGATGACGGCGGGGAGTGCTAGGGCCCGACGCCGACCTTCAGCCGGCGCATGTGGATGTTCAGCAGCAGCCCGACCGCCATGAAGTTGGTGATCAGCGAGGACCCCCCGTACGACATGAACGGCAGCGGGATCCCCGTGATCGGCATGATCCCCAGCGTCATCCCGATGTTCACGAACATCTGGATGGCGAACATCGAAGCGATCCCGGCGGCTAAGTACGTCCCGAACCTGTCCTTCGACATCATCGCGATGCGGATGGCCCGCCACAGCAACAGCGCATAGAGCAGCAGGACCGTCGTCGCGCCGGCGAACCCGAACTCCTCCCCCACCACCGTGAAGATGAAGTCGGTGTGCTGCTCCGGCACGAAGTTGAGGTTCGTCTGGGTGCCGTTCAGGAACCCCTGCCCGGTCCACCCGCCGGAGCCGATGGCGATCCGCGACTGGTCCCGGTTCCACGAGGTGGCCGAGCCGGGATCGCCCCCGGTGAAGCTGTTGAGCCGTTCGAGCTGATAGTCCTTGACCAGTCCGAGCTGGAACGCGAGGGCCAGGAGCACCACCGCGCTGACGGCCAGCACCCCCAGGTGCCGGGTCCGGGCTCCGGCCACGATCACCGTCCCGACGAGGATCGCGGCCAGCACCATCGTGGTCCCGATGTCCGGCTGGACGAACACCAGGAACATCGGGATCAGCGCGAGCGTGGTGGCCCGGATGACGTCGCGCAGCGACAGGTCGGAGGACTTGATCTCCGACAGGAACGACGCGAGCATCACGGCCAGCGCCACCTTCGTCCATTCCGACGGCGTGAACTGGAACCCCGCCACGTAGAAGCCCCGCTGCGCGCCCTTCGCCGCGGTGCCGAGCGGGCTCTGCACCAGCAGCAGCAGGAACAGCATCCCCACGTAGAACAGCGGCGCGTACACCTTGGCCAGGCGGTAGTCGAACGAGGCGATGGCCGCGAGCAGCACCGCGCCGATCACCAGGGCGAAGATCTGCTTGCGGACCAGCGTCCACGGGTCCCCCTGGTGGGTCGCGCTGTACATCATGAGCAGCCCGATCACCGTGAGCAGCGAGGTCGCCGTGAGCAGCGTCGGGTCGAGGTGCCGGATGGGCGCCCGGTCGCCCCACACCGTGCCCCGGGCCCTCCCGAGGGGGAAGTCCATCAGGCCACCGACCTCCGGGTCCGCACTCGCACTAGTCCACCGACCTCGAGCCGGTGACCGGTTCGGTCAGCGGGAGATCGAACAGCCCGTCGAGGATGCGGCGGACGATCGGCGCGGCGGACTGCGACCCGTGGCCCCCCTGCTCCACGATGGCCACCACCACGTACTGCGGGGCGTTCGCTGGGGCCATGGCCGCGAACCACGAGTACGGCTCGAACGGGTTGACCTCGGCGGTCCCGGTCTTGGCGGCCACGGGGATCCGGCCCCGTGGGAACGTCAGGAAGGCGCCGCTGGCCGTCCCTTCGGGCCCCACTACTCCCATGAGCGCGCGCCGCACGTAGTCCATCTCCTTCTTCGTGAACGGCAGATGGCCGTTCACCACGGGCTTGCTCGCGAGAACCACCTGGCCGTCCGCGGTCTCGACCTTCTCCACCACGTGCGGCCGGTACACGGTCCCCCCGTTCGCCAGCGCGCTGTACGCCACGGCCAATTGCATCGGCGTCACCGCGACATCTCCCTGCCCGATCGACATGTTGATGAAGTCGCCCGGCTGCCAGTTCTGATCCGTCTTCACCGGTGAGTTCGCGTAGTGCTCCCTCTTGAATGCAGCGTCGGGGATGAGGCCGCTCTTCTCGCCGGCGATATCGAGGCCCGTGGGGCGCCCAAATCCGAACGAACGGATGTCGTTCTGCAGCTTGTCGTGCTCGCCGTGGTTGTACCAATCCACCCAATTCCGCCAGCCGAGCTGGTAGAAGACCGTGTCACACGAGATGACCAGGGCCTCCGACAGCGGGATGTAGCCGTGGTTCACCGGCTCCCAGTTCTCCTTTGGCGGGAGGTCCTCGTTGCCGGGGATCGTGTACGAGGCCGGGCAGGGGATGGCGCTCTTCGGACCGCTCATGTAGGCGTACCCCTCCTTGAGCGAGGACATCGCGATGAACGGCTTGAACGTCGATCCCGGCGGGTACCTCGCCTGGATGGCCCGATCGAAGATCGGGCACCCGTTCGGACAGGGATCCTTGGGGGTCTGCTTCGGGAACAGCTTCCGGATCTCGCGGCTGTTGCCGGTGGCGAACACGTTCGGGTTGAAGGTGGGGTTCGAGGCCATGGCCAGGACGGCGTCGGTGTTGGGGTCCATCACGATGACCGCCCCGGCGTTGGCCTTCAGCCCGAACGATCGCGCCGCCTTGATCCCCGTGTCCAGGCTCTCCTCGGCCAGCTGCTGGACCTTCGCATCGACGGTGAGCTGGACGTCGTCGCCTGCGACGGCCGGCGTGTGGCCGATGGCACCGAGGTTCCGCCCCGCCGAGTCCACCTGGTACAGGATCGAGCCCTTCGCCCCTCGGAGATACTGCTCGTAGGCCACCTCGACGCCCGCCTTCCCGACGATATCGTCCGGGGCGTCGCCCTGGTACCGCGGGTCGCTGAGCTGCTCCTGGGACACCGGCCCCACGTACCCGATGAGGTGCGCGGCGACCTCGCCGTGCAGGTAGTCCCGGATGGTCTGCTCCTGGATGTTCACGCCGGGGAACTCCGACCGGTGCTCGCCCAGGTAGAAGTACGTCCTCTTCGGGACGTCGAACGCCACCGGGACCGGCGTGAAGGAGTAGTACCTGTTCGTGTTGATGAGCTCGGTGAGGTGCTTCACCGAGAACCCCAGGACGTCGGCCAACCGGGCGATCTCGCCGGTGGCGTCCTGCGGCAGCTCCACTCGGTTGACCGTCACCACCAGGCTGGCCCGGCTCCTGGCCAGCACGACGCCGCTGCTATCGAGGATCCGGCCGCGAGGGGCAGGGATGGACTGCGTCCGGGTGGAGTTCGCGGTGGCCTCGCGCTCGGCCTCCTCCTGAGCGAGCACCTGCACGAACCACAGGCGAGTCCCGAGCGCCGCGAACATGAAAGCGCACAGCACCGCGAGGACCTTCAGCCTCGCTCCCGTCCTGCCTTCCGTCATTCCTGGCTTCCTACCATCTGAAGACCCGTTTCGCGCGCGACGACTCGGCCAAGCGACGGACGACGGGGAAGACGAACGGGGTCAGGACCGCATTGTAGGCGGCGGCCAGCACCGCGATGCGGAGCTGGAACCACCACCCGGCGGACAGCTGGCCCAGCAGCAACTTCACCAGCCCGTTGAACATCAGGCCGACCGCGGTGCCACCCGCCACGATGACCACGGGAACCAGGGCGGAGGGGCTGACGATGTACTGGCGGACCGTCCCCACCGCATAGCCCATCAGGGTCAGCGTGAGCGCGGTGATGCCCTTGGGCGCGTTCAACAGGAAGTCCTGGGCCATGCCGCTGCCGAACCCCACCACGGCCCCCGACGCCGGCCCCTCCAGCAGGGCGGTGAGCACCGTGAGCAGGTACATGAGCTCCGGCCGGGCCCCCAGGAGGCTGACCCGGGCGAAGATCGTCGACTGGAGCAGCAGGGCGGTCACCACGACGGCCGTCCACAGCAATCCCCTCCGCACGGTCCGCCGTCAGCTCCCGCCGAACGACGTGACCACGGCGACCACATCGAGCTTCGAGAAGTCCACCAGGGGTTTCACCTCGATGTCCTTCTCTCCGGTGGCGGGGTCGATCGACACGCTCGAGACGGTCCCGATCGGGATCCCCGCCGGGAACAGCCCGCCGTTGTACGCGGAGGTCTCGACCGGCTCTCCCACCGTGACCTCCGTGCTCTGGTCCACCAGCGACATCTTGAGGTCGCCCCGGCCCTGCCCCTGGATGAGCCCGGTCTCCTGGGACTCGGTGAGCTTCGCCGCGATGTTCGACGTGAAATCCAGGATCAGCAGGACCTTGGAGCCGAACGCAGTGACCACGGACACCCGGCCCACCAGGCCCTGCGATGACATCACCGGCATGTCTTTCTTCACGCCGGCCTTCGAACCCTTGTTGATCGTGATCGACCATTCGAAGTTCGACACGCTGTTGGCGACCACGTTGGCGAACTCGGTGTCGAAGTCGAAGCTCTTCGTGACATCCAGCAGGCCCTGGAGGTCCTGCAGCAGCTTGAGGACGGAGAGGTAGCGGACGTGTTCCTGCTCCATGGCGTGATTCTTGTCTTCGAGGTCCCGGATGCGGTTCGCGTTCGACGGGAGGTGGACCAGGGCGGAGAGGAACGCCCCGATGGGATGGAACACCTTCGACACGCCGTCCTGCATGGGGATGATCACCGACTGCACACCGTCGGAGAGCTTGGCCATGGGCCCGCTGGAGCCCTGCCGGTAGTCGATCGTGATCGTGACCAGCGAGATTGTGATCAGCAGGATGACCAGTCCGCGCGTGCTGCGGGTCCGGCGAACGATCGCCACCGGAGGCCCCTACCGCCGTGACGGGCTGACCAGCACCCTCTGAAGGACCTCGAACTCCTCCAGGCACTTGCCTGACCCGATCGCCACCGAGGACAGCGGATTGTCCGCGATGTGCACCGGCATGCCCGTCTCGTACTTCAGGCGCTCGTCCAGGCCGCGGAGCAGCGCCCCGCCCCCGGTGAGCACGATCCCCTTCTCCATGATGTCCGCGGCGAGCTCCGGCGGGGTGCGGTCGAGGGTGTTCTTGATGGCGTCGATCACCTGGGATACCGGCTCCTCGATGGCCTTGCGGACCTCCTCGGCGGTCACGTGGATGGTCTTCGGGAGCCCGGAGACGAGGTCCCGGCCCTTGATCTCCGCGATGAGCTCCTCCGGCATCGGGAACACCGACCCGACTGCCACCTTGATCGCTTCCGCGGTCCGCTCGCCGAGCAGCAGCGAGTACTCCTTCTTCACGAACTGGATGATCGACTCGTCGAGCTCGTCGCCCCCCACCCGGAGGCTCGTGCTGGTGACGATGCCGCCCAGCGAGATCACGGCGACCTCGGTGGTGCCGCCGCCGATGTCCACGACCATGTTCCCGGTGGGCTCGTGGATGGGGAGGCCCGCCCCGATGGCCGCGGCCATGGGCTCCTCGATGATGAAGGCCCGCCGGGCCCCGGCCGAGATCGTGGCCTCCTCCACCGCGCGCTGCTCGACGCCGGTGATGCCGGAGGGCACGCACACCACCACGCGGGGCTTGGCCAGCATCCGCCGGCGGTGCACCTTCTGGATGAAGTACCGGAGCATCTTCTCGGTGACGTCGAAGTCGGCGATCACGCCGTCCTTCAGGGGGCGGACGGCGCGGATGTGGCTCGGCGTGCGCCCGATCATGCGCTTGGCCTCGGATCCGACCGCCAGGATGGCCCCGTTCAGCTGGTTGATCGCGACCACCGAGGGCTCGTTGAGGACGATGCCCCTTCCGCGAACGTAGACGAGCGTGTTCGCAGTCCCAAGATCGACCGCCATGTCGCGGCCCAGGAACCCGGTCAATCCCTCATTGCTCGCGCCACGGTTCAGCGCGAGTCCTCGTCGTGTGCTCTCGGCCATGGGAGCGCCACCCGTTGTACTCGATCCCACACGGCCCTGGCAACCCGATCATCCGGCGTTCGCGGACATTTCAGGCCTCTTGACCTGTGTTTTTTCCTGACGTCCAGTTGAGGTCGAGGCTCACCCATGTCTCGACCGTAGGTCCGTGCCGAAATACCCGGTCGCATCCTGTACCGCACACTTGCACTGCAGGCACGGCGGCCCCCGCATCGACCCTCGACCTCCGCTCGACCCAGGGTGGATAAACCGTCAGAGATGCTTCGGCAGGCGGCGGGATCCGGGGCCTCTCGACCACGCCACGCGAACCCATCGCCGCTCGCACCTGCCCCACGAACTCCCCGCACGTGCCGAAGCGCTCCTTCTTGGCCAGGGCCCGGCCCAGGACGCCGTCCACGGCCGAGGGAAGGTCGGACCGAGCGGCGGTGACCGGAGGAGGCGGTGTCCAGACGTGCCCGAACATGACCTCGGGGTCGCTCCCGCCCGGGAACGGCGGGGAGCCGGTCCCCTCCCCTGGCGCCCAGTTCATAGGGGCTCTATCATCGACAACCCGGCGCGTACAGGCTTCCCACCCCGGATCGGCGTGCGCCGGAGCCAGCGGCGGACCTGTTACCCCACCGTTACCGGTCGGTGAGGACCGCGTTGCCCCTGGCCACCAGGATGGCCGGTGGATGATCCGAGCGAGGAGGGAGAGTGCGATGAGCGGGGAGAGGAAGCGGGCGGCACGGTGGTCCGGCGTCCTGGTCGCCACCGTGGTGGTGGTTCTGCTGGTCTCGTTGGTGGGACCGGCGATGGCGGCGGGCCCGGCCGGAGGCACGAGTGGGGATGCCCCCTCCACCAGGTGGACCCGGATGTTCGGCTGGTATCTGAACGACGTTGCGGCGGTGAATGCGGGCCGGGTGTACGTGGTCGGCTCCACCAGGAGCAACGGTGGTCCCGGGCACGCGGCGCTCATCCGCCGGTACGCCCCTGACGGGACCCGGGTGTGGGCGCGGAAGTGGCAGATCCGCAAGGGCTACGCGTTCGCCAACGACGTGACCGTGGGCGCCGACGAGTCCGTGTACGTGGCGGGCAGCGTGGCTTCCACGCAGAGCGAGGGCGGCGGGTTCGTGCTGCTGAAGTACTCGCCCGGCGGGAAGCTCCTGTGGCAGCGGGTCACCTCGGGGTGGCTCCACAGCAAGTCCGAAGGAGCATCGGGCGTGGCGGTGATCGGCGACGTCGTGGTGATCGCCGGTGGGAACTCCGGGTGCTGTGGCGACCCTTTCAGCGACGGCTGGCTCCGAGCGTACGACACCGAGGACGGCCACTGGCTGTGGACGACCCAGTTCGAGGCGCCGCGGATCACCGGGACCAACGACGCCGCGAACGCCGTCGCGGCGGGCCCGGGCGGGTTCTACGCCGCGGGATGGGTGGCCCGTAGACAGGAGCGCAGCGACCAGTCCTTCGTCAACCACGACGCCATGGTCGAGAAGGTCACGGCCTCCGGCAAGGTCAAGTGGACCAGGGTGGTGTCGGACGGCGTGCGGGACCACGACGAGGCCGTCGACCTGGTGGGTGCCGATGACGGCATCCGGGTGCTTGGGTACATGGACGAGCGCGAGACCACGGATCCGTTCTCGTTCCACCGCGGCCACGGCTGGCTCCGCTCGTACGGCCCCGGCGGCGATGTCGTGTGGACCCGGGCCTGGGGATTCAAGCCGTCCGAGCTTCCCGGCGGGCTGGGGCTCGCGACGGACGGTTCCGTGGTCATCGCCGGCGAGCAGCGCGATCCCGTCGATCACCTGACGAACCTTGCGGTGCGCTCCTACGACGGCGAGGGCACGCTTCGGTGGAGCAAGTCCCTCGACCCCAAGAAGTGGTCGGCCAGGGGCACAGGCGCCGCAGTCGTGGGCCGAGCCGCGTTCGTCACGGCATCCCTGTCGAACAGGCCCCAGACCGAGGCCTCCGGCTGGCTGGTGAAGCTCGGCCAGGTCTGAGCGCCGAGCGACGAGCGGGGAACGAACAGGGCGGGCTCCCTCGCGGGGCCCGCCCTTCGTTCGAGCCGAGCTGCCCTACTCGGGCTGGTTCGCCTTGATCCAGCTGTCCAGCTCGGGGCCGGACTCGAAGCTCGTGATCAGCGCGTACCGGGGCTTGTCGCCTGGGTGGTACACGGCGTGGTGCAGGCGCTCGGTGTCCACCACGAACTGGGCGAACTTCGGGCACGGGATGTGGCTCTCCGTGGCCGGGTCGTCCTTGTCGTCGCGCACGATCATGTAGGAGTCCGGGTCGTCGGTGAGGTTCAGCCATGTCCGCACGACCCAGCCCTCACCGTCGCGGTTCATCCGGTTGTTGTCGTCGAGGTGAAGGAACCGGTTCGCCACCTCCTCCTGGCTGGTGGAGGGCTCGAGCTTGATGATCCGGACGCGGCCGAACCGGGCGCCGACGGACTCCACGTACTTCCTGAGCGTGGGGGCCTTCTCGATGTTCACGGTCCACACGCCGTCCTTGTCCGGCTTGCCGTGCTCCCAGAAACCGCGGGCGTCGTCCTCGCCGTTGGCCGAGGCCAGCACGGCGAAGTTCGTGTCGCCGCCGGACTTCCAGTCGAGGTAGGTGAGCTCCTCCCACTCCGAGGGGTCGATCTCTTCCTCGTAGGGCTCGAGGATCACGAAGCCCTTCTCCTCGAGGACATCCAGCTTCGGGTGATCGGCCATCGCGAACTCCTCTGCTCGTCGGGGTCGGCGCGAGTATATCGGCTGGCCGTCCCGCCTCCCGGGAACAAACGGCCCCCCAGAACCGGGGCCCAATGGCCCTCGACGCAGGTCCGGCTGGCTGCTGAGCCGGCGATTGGGAGCGCTGTAACCCCCAGCGCCCGGGGTGGGTCGAACCACCCGATGTTGCCGCACGCGACTGGCGGGGAGCGGTAGCGCCGTGCGTGCTGCGGTCCTGTTCCCCGGCCAGGGTTCTCAATACGCAGGCATGGCCGACCGGTGGACCACCCACGAGGCCGGCGTTGCCGTGCTGGACCGGCTGTCCGAGGTGTGGGAGCGCGACGTCCTGGCCACGTGCCGCGACGCGGCCGCGCTCGCCACCACGGAGGTGGTCCAGCCGGCCATGTTCGCCTGCGACCTCGCCGCGTTCCGCGTGCTGGAGGCCGAGGGAGTCCGGTTCGAGGCCGCCGCCGGACACTCCCTCGGGGAGTTCGTGGCCCTCGCCGCGTCCGGCGCGCTCGATCCGGTGGAAGCCTTCGGGGTCGTGGTGATCCGGGGCCGGGCCATGCAGGAGGCCTCCGACGCCACTCCGTCCGGCATGACCGCGATCATCGGCCTGTCGCCCGAGGACGCCGCGGACGTGTGCCGCGTGGCCGGTCGGGGCGACGTGCTGGAGGTGGCGAACGAGAACGCCCCCAGGCAGATCGTGCTGTCCGGGTCGATCCCCGCGGTGGAGCGAGCGGAGGAGGCCGCACGGTCGAAGGGGGCCAAGGCCATCCGGCTGAAGGTGGCCGGAGCGTTCCACTCCCCCCTGATGCGGCCGGCCCTGGCCCCGGTGCGGGAGGCCGTGTCCCGCCTCGAGTTCCGGAAGCCCCGCATGGCGGTCGTCCCGAACGTCAGCGGCCGGATCACCGAGGAACCGTCCGCGCTGCGCGATCTCGTGGCGCGCCACATCGTGTCGCCCGTCCGGTGGGAGCGCTCCATGCGCGCGCTGGCCGACGCCGGCTTCGACGCGTTCGTCGAAGCCGGGCCCGGCGATGTCCTGTCGAAGCTGTTGCGGCGCAACGCCCCCGGCGCCACCGGCGTCGCGGTGGGTTCACCCCAGGACGCCGCGAGGTTCGCGACCACCATGACCGAGTCCCCGCCCGCCCTCTCACAGGAGTCCGCATGAGCACCACGTTCGACGAGATCCGATCGGCCACGGCCGTCGCTCCCGATGCCCTGGAGCAAGCGGACCACGGCGAGCGGAGCGACATCCCGATCACGATCCTCGTCGCGCCCCACGCAGGCCGGCTGCGCATCCTGCCGCCCGAGCGGTTCTGGGCCGGCCACGAGGTGGTCGAGGTGGGGCAGGCGATCGCCGTGGTGGAGGTCGCCGACGACGGGTACGACCTCGTCCGTTCGCCGGTCAGGGGTAGGCTGGGAGCCGTGCTGGGACGGGACGGGGAGCTGGTGACGCGGGGCCGGGCCATCGCCTGGGTGGAGCGGGAGTGACCGGAAGCCGAGGGCGGTTCGCCGCCATCGCCGGGACGGGATCCGCTCTCCCCGAGCGCGTGGTCCCGAATTCCGTCTTCGAGTCCCTCGTGGACACCTCCGACGAGTGGATCGTCGAACGAACGGGCATCCGCGAGCGCCGCTTCGCATCGGAGGGTGAGACCACGTCGAGCCTGGCCACCGCCGCGGGCCGTTCCGCCCTCGAGGCGGCCGGCATGGCCCCGGAGCAGCTCGACCTCATCATCGTGGCCACGATCACGCCGGACCGCCCGCTGCCCTCCGTGGCCGTGATGGTGCAGGACGCGCTGGGCGTCACCTGCCCGGCGTTCGACATCAACGCCGCGTGCGCCGGGTTCAGCTACGGAACGACCCTGGCCCGGGCCATGATCGAATCCGGCGGCGCAGAGACGGTGCTGCTGGTCGGCGCCGAGACCCTGTCCCGCCGGATGAACATGGCCGACCGCTCCACGTGCGTACTGTTCGGCGACGGGGCCGGCGGGGCCGTCTTCGTCCCGGCGTCCGAGCCGGGCGTCGTGGACGCGAACGTCGCCGCGGACGGGCGGGCGGCCGGCCTGCTGACCATCCCCGGCGGTGGGACCGCGCCCCCGATCACCGAGGACGGGGAGCCCGCCATCGACAAGATCGTCATGGGATCCGGCAAGGACGTGTACCGGCGCGCGGTGGTCGGGATGACCGACGCGTGCCGCTCCCTGCTCGACAAGTCGGGGGTGGCCGCCGACGACGTCCGGTGGCTGATCCCCCACCAGGCCAACGCCCGGATCATGAAGACGGTGGCCGACCGGCTGGGGTTCGGGCCGGACCGGGTGATCTCCGACGTGGACCGGATCGGGAACACGTCGGCGGCGTCGATCCCCATCGCGCTCGACGAGGCGTGGCGGGACGGCCGGATCCAGCCGGGGGACCTCGTCCTGATGACCTCGTTCGGTGCCGGACTGGCCTGGGGGGCATCGCTGGTGCGGTGGACGGCCGGGGCCCCGGCGCCCAGGCCGAGGACCGCCGCGGTCACCAGGACGCTGGAGACCGCGCCGTGACCAGGGCGGCCGTGGTGACCGGGGGGTCGCGCGGGATCGGGCGGGCCTGCGCGCTGGCGCTCGCCGGGGACGGCTGGGCGGTGGCCGTCGGCTTCCGCTCCAGCGAGGGCGAGGCCAAGGACGTCGTCCGCGCGATCGAGGACACCGGCGGCCGCGCCGTGACCCTGGCCCTGGACACCGCCGACGAGGCCCGGGTCCAGGAGGCGTTCAAGGAGGCCGCGGCGGAGCTCGGGCCGGTCACCGGCCTGGTGAACAACGCCGGCATCTCCCGGGACGGCCTGGCCGTGAGGTACCCGACCGAGGAGTTCGACCGGACCATGGCCGTGAACGCGCGGGGCTCATTCCTGTGCGCCCGCGCCGCGCTCCGGACCATGCTCCGGAAGCGGTTCGGCCGCATCGTGAACGTGTCGTCGGCGGTCGCGCTGCACGGGAACCCGGGACAGGTGGCATACGCCGCGTCGAAGGCGGCCATGGTCGGGATGACCCGATCGCTGGCCCGCGAGATCGGCTCCCGGGGGATCACGGTGAACGCAGTATGCCCCGGGCTCATCTCGACCGAGCTGACCGACGCCCTGCCCGAGGAGTCCCGCCGGTACCTGCTGGAGCGAACGCCCGCGGGCCGACCGGGCACGCCGGAGGATGTCGCCGGGGTGGTCCGGTTCCTGATGTCGGAGCAGGCGTCGTACGTGAACGGGGCGGTCCTCGCCGTGGACGGCGGGCTGACCGCCTGAGCCAATCGATACCCTGGAAAGGAAGGGAGGAGCGACAGATGGATCGTTCGGAGATCGAGGAGAGGGTCCGCAAGGTGCTTGCCGAGCAGCTGGCCGTGGAGGAGTCACAGGTGACCGCCGAGGCGCGGTTCGCCGAGGACCTCAACGCAGACTCGCTGGACCTCACGGAAGCGGTGCTGGCCCTGGAAGACGAGATGGGGATCGAGATCCCCGAGGACGAGATGGACAACGTGAAGACGGTGGGCCAGGCCATCGACATGGTGGCCTCCAAGCTCGGGGTCCCGGCGTAACGCCACTTCCCTGGACCGGGAATCGCGAACCCCGTGCCGCCAGACGGGTGGATCGAGCATGATCGTGCCATGAGCGAACACATGCAGCGCCGTCGCGTCGTCATCACCGGCATCGGCCCGGTGACCCCCGTGGGCATCGGGATCGACGACTTCTGGAAGGGCATGTCGGGGGCCCGCAACGGTGTGGCCCGGATCGAACGGTTCGATCCCTCGGACCTTCCCGTGCAGCTCGCCGGCGAGGTCCGGGAGTTCGAGCCCACTGACTTCCTGGAGCCGAAGGAGGCGAAGCGGACCGACCGGGCCGTGCACTTCGCCGTGTCGGCGGCGCACCTCGCGCACGATGACGCCGGCAAGCCGGACATCGGCGGAGAGCGGACCGGCGTGATCATCGCCACCGGCGTGGGGGGGATCGAAACCCTGTTGAACCAGCACTCCGTGCTGCTGGAACGGGGTCCCGGGCGAGTCAGCGCCTTCATGGTCCCGGGGCTCATGGCGAACGCCGCGGCCGGCCACGTGGCCATGCACTTCGGCCTGACCGGGCCGAACATGTGCATCGTCACGGCCTGCGCGGCCGGGGCCCACGCGGTGGGCGAAGCCTACCGGATGGTCCGGGACGGGCTCATCGACGTCGCGCTGGCCGGCGGAACCGAGGCTGCCATCGTGCCGCTCACCATCGCCGCGTTCGCCCAGATGCAGGCCCTCACCAAGAACCCGGATCCGGAGACGGCCAGCCGGCCGTTCGACGCGAACCGGGACGGCTTCGTGCTCGGCGAGGGCGCGTGCGTGCTCGTGCTGGAGTCGGAGGAACACGCGCGGGCCCGCGGGGCGCGCGCATACGCGGAGGTCGCCGGGTACGGCGCCAGCGCCGACGCGTTCCACATCACCCAGCCCGAGCCGAGCGGTTCGGGCGCGGCCATCGCCATCCGCTCGGCGCTCCGCGACGCCGGGGCGTCTCCGGAGCAGGTCGGCTACATCAACGCGCACGGCACCTCCACACCGCTGAACGACGCCGCCGAGACCGCGGCCATCAAGGCGGCGCTCGGCGCGGACGTCGCACACCGGGTGCCGGTGTCGTCGACGAAGTCCATGACCGGCCACATGCTGGGTGCGGCCGGAGCCGTGGAGGCGGCGGCCACCGCGCTGGCACTGCGCGACGGCGTGCTCCCCCCGACCATCCACTACCGGACGCCGGATCCCGCCTGCGATCTGGACCCCGTGCCGAACGACGCCCGGTCCGCCGAGATCACGCTGGCCCTGTCGAACTCCTTCGGGTTCGGCGGCCAGAACGCGGTCCTGGCCCTCCGCCGCGCCTCGTAGCTCGGTCGGCCTTACACGGCGTCCTGGAACAGGCCGACCGCTGGCCCTCCACCGACGAGCGCCGACCCCGGCGAGCTCGCCGCTGAGCTGCCCAGGCTCCGTTGGTGGGCCCGGTCAGGAGACGATCGAGGCTTCGCGTTCCGGGGCGTCGGCGGTGATGCGGTCGGCCGGTTCGTGCAGGGAGCGAAGCCTGGCGAAGATGGGGATGGTCAGGAGGGTGGCCAGGCCGCCGACCACGAAGCCGACCGGGATCGAGCGCTCCTGGGACAGGTAGCCCAGGCCGGCCTGTCCTCCGACGCTGCCCAGGCTGCCCATGAGCGAGTCGAACGAGACCAGGGTGGCGCGCTCCGAGGTCGGGATGGACTGGTGAAGGTAGGTCTGGCGGACGGGCGACAGCACGCCGCCCGCCACGGCCCCCAGAAGGAACACCGGCACCGTCACCCAGAAGAGCCGGATGGCGCCGGTGGCCACCATCGTCGCCGAGCTCACCGCCGTCGCCACCAGGAGGATCGTCGTCCGGCGCCTCCCGGGCCGGACCAGCCGCCCGACCAGCGTGTTCCCCAAGATCCCGGCCAGGGCGAACAGTGCGGCGATCACTCCGGAGAGCCAGATCGCGTCGTGGCCGTACAGCTCGAGGAAGTAGGGCTGCCACGCGTACCACGCCCACGAGAAGAACCCGAAGGCCAGGAACGAGTACAGGACCAGCAGCCGTACGGCCGGCTTGCGCCAGCCGTAGGTGATCCCGGCCCGGGCGACCTTCCGCATCTCGCCGACGATCCCCTTCAGCTGGAGGGTTCGGGGGGTGAACCCGATGTCGTGCATCGTCCGGACTCCCACGGCGAGGGCCATGAGGATCAGCGCGGTCCGGACGAGGTACGGGAGGGAGAGGTCGAGCTGGCCGAGCACCCCCCCGCCGACGGTCCCGGTGATCATGGCGAAGCTGGACACCATGGAGGCCCGGGCAAAGACCCGATCGAGCTCGTGCTGGTACCCCGTGGCCTTCAGCGCGTCGACCAGCCATGCCTCCACCGCTCCCGAGTAGAAGGTGTAGCCGAGCCCGAGGATCACGCCGGCCAGGCAGAACAGGAGCAGTCCCCCGTGGACGGCGGCCACACCGACGTACGCCAGGGTCCCGAAGGCGAGGGTGATCTCCGACAGCAGGAACGACGCCCGGCGCCCCCGGGTGTCCGCGACCACGCCGGTCGGGATCTCGAACAGGGCCATGGCCGCGGTGAACGCGGCGTTCGCCACGAACACCTCGAAGATCGACAGGCCGGCGTCGAGGAGGAACAGGGTGTTGATGCCCCAGATCAGCGAGGCGGACATCGTGAACAGCCCGCTGATCACGAGGTACCCGCGGATCACGCGCTCGGGGTCCATCCGCTCGACATCGGCCATCTCGCCTCCCGATGGTAAAGGCAGAGCCCGTAGCGGACCCTACGAACCGAAGAAGAGCTTCAGCTCGCGCTCGGCGGACTCGGGTGAGTCGCTCCCGTGGACGATGTTCTCGCCGATCAGGGTGCCGAAGTCTCCGCGGATGGTGCCGGGGGGCGCCGAGGAGGGGTCGGTGGGACCCATGAGGGTCCGCAGGACGCTCACGGCCTGCTCGCCGGTGACCTTGGCCACCACGACATCGCCGGAGGTGATGAAGTCCACCAGCTCGCCGAAGAACGGCTTGTCGCGGTGCTCCCCGTAGTGCTCCTCGGCCAGGGGACGGTCGATGTGCATCAGCTTCAGCTCGACGATGCGGAGGCCCTTGGCCTCCACCCGGCGGAGGACCTCCCCCATGAGGCCGCGACGGAACGCGTCGGGCTTCACGATGAGCAGCGTCGATTGTTCGGCCATGTCAGCGGATCTCGGGGAGGAGGGCCCGGCGGGCGTCGGCGACAGTGTACAGAGAGCCCGTGACCAGGATCAGGTCGGTGTCCCCGGCCTGGGCCCGGGCGGCGTCGAGGGCCTCCTCCACCGAAACGTGCGTGGAGGGGGTCAGGCCGGCATCCCGCAGGGCGCCCTCCACGGCATCCGCCGGGGCCGTCCGGGCGCTGGTGTTCTGGGCGGCGTAGGCCGCGTCGGCCAGCGGCGCCAGCTCCGCCACGATACCGGCGAGATCCTTGTTCGCCGACACCGCCAGGACGAGATGGAGCCGTTCGAACGCGAAGGACTCCATGGCGGCGCGGGCCAGGGCCTCCGCGCCGGCGGGGTTGTGGGCCCCGTCGGCCACGATCACCGGCCGCCGGCCCAGCACCTCCAGACGCCCCGGCGAGGACGCCGACCCCAGGGCCTCCTCAACCGCCTCCTGGGCCAGCTGCCGGTCCACGAAGGCCTCGAACGCCACCACGGCCGCGGCGGCGTTCCGGGCGGCGTGCTCGCCGAACAGCGGCAACCGCAGCCCCTCGTACGTGCCGAACAGACCCCGGACCGTGAGGGCCTGGGCGCCGACCCCCTGGATCCGGCCGATCATCTCCCAGTCCCTGCCCTCCAGGAGCAGCTGGGCCTCCATCTCCCGGGCCCGGGCGTCGATCACCGACAGGGCCCCCTCCGGCTGCTCCCGGCACACCGCGATCTTCCCCTCCTTCACGATGCCGGCCTTCTCCCCCGCCACCTGCCGCACGGTGGACCCCAGCTCGGGGTGGTCCAGCGCGATCGGCGTGAGAACCGCCACGTCGCCCGCCACGAGGTTCGTGGCGTCCCACACGCCGCCCATCCCCACCTCGAACACCCCGACCGACACCGGCTTGTCGGCGAACCACGCGTAGGCCAGGGCGGTGAGCGCCTCGAAGTACGTCACGCGCTGATCGCCGCGACCGTCCACCTCACGCAGGAACGGCACCAGGTTCTCGTATTCCTCGGCGAACTCCTCCTCGGCGATGGGTTCGCCGCACAGCGCCAGGCGCTCGGTCACCGAGTGGAGATGGGGCGACGTGTACGTCCCGGCCGACAGCCCGTGCGCGCAGGCCAGGTCGGAGATCAGTCGCGTGGTGGTGGTCTTGCCGTTCGTCCCGGTGACGTGGATCGTCGGGTAGGTCAGCTCGGGATGGTCGAGGAGCTCGGCCAGTGCCTCGATCCGCGACAGGTCGGGGACCATCCGCTCCGGCTGCCGCCCCTCCAGCTCGGCCAGCGCCTCGGCGAAGTTCACGGCCGTCAGGAGCCCGACAGCGACTCGAGCAGCGAGATCTGGTCCTGCAGCACCGCGGCCGCGGCCGCCAGGTCCTCGCGCTTGCGACGCTCCCTGTCCACGGCCTCCGGCGCGGCCCGGGCCACGAAGTCGTCGTTGGCGAGCTTCCGCTCGCTGCCCTCGACCTTCGACCGCGTGTCGTCCAGCCGCTTCCGCCGGGCCGCGAGGGCGGGTCCGGGGTCGAACCCCTCTGGGACCTGCAGGCGGGCCTCACGTCCGCGCACCGACAGCCGCACGGACCGGCCGCCCGGCTCGGCCGCTCCCAGCGCGGCGATGGTCGCGCCGGAAAGCCGCTCCACGGCCTCCCGCAGCGGCTCCAGCTCCGCGGCCAGCCCGTCCACCACCACCAGGCGGAACTCGCCGGCGCCGACGATCCCCCGGATCTGCCGCACGTTCGACACCAGGTCCTGGACGAACCCGAACGCCTCCTCGGCGTCGCGGTCGACGTGCTGGGGGTGACCCTCGGGCCACGGGGACGCGACGATCGAGTCGCCTCCGCCGAACCGCTGCCAGATCTCCTCGGTGACGAACGGCGTGACCGGATGGAGGAGCCGGAGGGTCCGCTCCAGCACCCAGGCCAACACCAGCGACGCGCGATGCCGTTCGTCCGGCGAACCAGACGACCGCCGCTGCTTCTCGGCCTCCAGGCCCCAGTCGCACATCTCGGACCAGAAGAACCGGTGGAGGGTCTGCGCGGCCTCGTCGAACCGGTACGCGTCCATGGCCGCGTTCACCTCGTCCAGGCAGGCCTGGTGGCGGGACAGGAGCCACCGCTCGGTGAGGGTCCGCTCTTCTTCGGGCGGCAGCTCCGGCGCGCCCCCGCCCGCCCGGTACGACCCGAGCACCTGGCGCGAGGCGTTCCAGATCTTGTTGGCGAAGTTCCGGGCGGCCTCGATGCCCTCCTTCGACAGCGGGAGGTTCTGCTGCTCGGGCCCGGCCATACGGGCCAGCGCGAACCGCAGCGCGTCGGCGCCGTACTGCTCGATCATGTCGAGCGGGTCGATCACGTTCCCCAGCGACTTCGACATCTTGCGCCCGGTGGCGTCGCGGACCAGCCCGTGGATGAGGACGTTCCGGAACGGGACGTCGCCCACCAGGTACATCCCGGACATGATCATCCGGGCCACCCACAGGTACAGGATCTCGTAGCCGGTCACCAGGACCGTGGTCGGGTAGTAGAACTCCAGGTCCGGCGTCCGGTCCGGCCACCCGAGCGTGGAGTACGGCCACAGCTGCGAGGAGAACCACGTGTCGAGGACGTCCGGGTCCTGCTCCAGGTCGGTCGAACCGCACTCGCGGCACTCGATGGGATCCTCGGTCGCCGCGAACTCGTGGCCGTTGGAGCAGTACCACACCGGGATCCGGTGGCCCCACCACAGCTGGCGCGAGATGTTCCAGTCCCGCAGGCCCCGGAGCCACTCCAGGTACGGCGTCCGCCACCGGGCCGGGTGGAACCGGATCCGGGCGTCCTCGGCCGCCTCGATGGCCGGCCCCTTCAGCCGGTCCACCGCCACGAACCACTGCTTCCCCGACAGCCACGGCTCGATCTCCGAGTGGCACCGGTAGCAGTGGCCGACGGCGTGGCGGTAGGGCCGCTCCTCCTCCACCACCCACCCCAGGGCGCGGAGCCGCACGGCCACCCGCGTCCGGGCCTCGTACCGGTCCAACCCCCGGAACTCCTCGGGCGCGGTGTCGGCGATGGTGGCGTCGGCGTTCAGGATGTTCAGCCTGGGCAGGCCCGTTCGCTCGGCGATCTCGAAGTCGTTGGGGTCGTGGGCCGGAGTGACCTTCACCGCGCCGGTCCCGAACGTGGGATCCACGGCTTCGTCGGCCACGATGGGCAGCTCCCGGCCGTCGAACGGGTGGGTGACGGTCTTGCCGACCACCGCCGCGTAGCGCTGGTCAGACGAGTGCACCGCGATGCCCGTGTCCCCGAGCATCGTCTCCACCCGGGTGGTGGCCACGTCCACGGACCCGGTCCCGTCGGAGAGCGCGTACCGGAAGGTGACGAGCTCGCCGTCCACCTCCTGGTGCTCCACCTCGGAGTCGGAGAGGGCCGTCCGGTCCTTCGGACACCAGTTGATGATCCGCTCGCCCCGGTAGATGAGCCCCTCGTCGTACATCCGCACGAAGGCCACCCGCACGGCGCGGGACAGGCCCTCGTCCATGGTGAACCGCAGGCGGTCCCAGTCGCAGGAGTTCCCGAGGGCCTGCATCTGGACGACGATCCGGTCGCCGTACCGCTCCCTCCACTCCCACACCCGCTCCAGGAAGGCCTCCCGGCCCATCTCCCGGCGGTCGATGCCCTCCTTGGCCAGCTCGCGTTCCACCACCACCTGTGTGGCGATGCCCGCGTGGTCCGTGCCGGGGAGCCACAGGGCCTCGAACCCCTGCATGCGGGCCCGGCGGGTCAGGATGTCCTGCAGCGTGTGGTCCAGCGCGTGCCCGATGTGCAGTGCGCCGGTCACGTTCGGCGGGGGCAGCACGATGCAGAACGGCTCCTTCGACGGATCCGGCTCGGAACGGAACAGGCCGCGCTCGAGCCACGCCTCGTACCACCGCTTCTCGGTGGCGGCCGGGTCGTATTGCGGCGGCATGTCGCGCGTCGGTTCGGTGTCCATGGTCTCCGGGTCGATGCGGGAGGGAATCGCCACGCGGCCGCGGCCTATCGCGGCCCGCGCGGCACGGCTACGCCGACGGGCTCGGTGGCGTGGCGGTCGCGGCGGCGCATGGTCCGGCCATGATAGCCGAGCCCTCGGCAGCGACCCCCGCATGTGGCCCCGCCGGCCACCTCGGAGTAGGGTCGCCCAGGGAGGTGATCGCCGTGCGTCGGGTCGTCGCGCTGGGATTCGTGCTCGTGGCGGTACTCGGGATCGGGGCGGCGGTTCCCGCCAGCGCCGACGCGAACCACCTGGGTCGCATCGTGGTCATCAACGGCCGCACGGAGGTGGCCGAGGGCCAGACCGCCGACGAGGTCGTGGTGGTCCACGGCCGGACCATCGTCGCCGGCCGGGTGAACGGCTCGGTGGTGGTGTTCGACGGGTTCACCACCGTGTCCGGCGACGTCCGCGACAACGTGATCGTGTTCCGGGGCAGCGTCAGCGTCGAGTCCGGCGCGCACATCGGTGGAGACCTCGTGACGCGCACCCGGCCCGACGTCGCCTCGGACGCCGTCATCGACGGCGAGCGCAGGCGCGTGTCGAGCTTCCAGTTCGCCGGCTACTCGTTCCTGGTCCGGATCCTGGTGTGGCTGGCGTTCAGCGTGTCGGTGCTGGTCCTTGGCCTGTTGATGGTGAGCCTGCTCCCCGGGCCGATGGAGTCGGCGGCCAACGCGTCGCGGACCGTCGGCGCGACCCTCGGGTGGGGGCTGCTCATGCTGATCGGGCTGCCGATCGCGTCCATCCTGGTGGCGGTCACGCTGGTGGGGCTTCCCCTGGGCCTGGCTCTGCTCTTCGGGCTGTGGCTGCTGTTCACACTCGGGTACACGGCCGGGGCGTACGCGGTGGGCCGGCGGATCCTGCCGGCGCCGCGAGGCCGGATGAAGGCCTTCCTGGCCGGATGGGGAGTGGTCCGGGCCCTGGCGATCGTCCCGTTCCTCGGCGGGCTGGTGTGGACGCTCGTGGCCATCGCCGGGCTGGGGGCGACCACGGTGGCCATGTGGCGTTCCCGGCGGGCGGTCCGCGCCGCCGAGGCCGGCCCCCGCGCCCCGGCCGGGACGCCGCTCCCACCGCCCCCGCCGCCGGCGGCCGCGCCACAAGCCGGCCCCACCGCCTGACCTCGAGCTTGACTTGACGAACCGGGCGGCGGCCGTCAGGCTGCCCGGCGCCCGTGAACACGAGAGGAGACGCGCATGGTCGCCCGGATGACCGTCACGATGTACCCGATGGAGATGGTGGACCAGTTGGAGCAGTCGGCACTCCAGGCCGGACAGCAGATGTCGCCGATGATCCGTTCGATGCCCGGATTCAAGGGCGGCTACTGGATGGCCGACCGGTCCACCGGACGGTTCATCGGGCTGACGTTCTGGGAGACCGAGGAGAACGCGCAGGGCTACGAGGCCGCCACAGCGCAGCTCCGAGCCCAGACCAGCGCGGGCCAGCCCCAGCAGGCCATCGAGCACTTCGAGGTCTACGACACCCTGATGCCGTAGCTCGGAAGCGGCCGCTTGCTCCCGGGCGACCGCAGTTGAGAGTTATACTCCGTATGTCATGAGGCGGACGACGAAGGTGCTCGCCGTGTCGGTGCCTCCCGAGGCCGCCGACGACTTCGAGCGGATGGCCCGGGACGAGGGGCGCAACAAGAGCGAGCTGTTCCGGGAGATGCTCCGCGTGTACCGGGCCTACCGCGAGACCGGCCGGTTCGACACCCTGCAGCGCTACGGCGCCGCTCGCGCGCGCCTGCTCGGGATCCGCGACGAGCATGACGTCGAGCGGCTCATCGAGGAGTCCCGTGCCGGCCGACCGGGTGGTCCCACCGCCCGGTGAGCGTCGCCGTCACGCCCGACGTCCTGGTCGCCGCGTTCGTGTTCCCGGGAAGCGACGCCGAAGAGCTGATCCGAAACGCGATCGAGGGCCGGGTGGACCTGGTCGCGTCCGTGGCCGCGCTGGCTGAGTTCGGGCGACTCCTCCAGGAACGGCTGGGCTGGGATGGGCCGTCAGCGGCGGAGGCGGTGGCTCAGGTGGCCCGGCTCTCAGCGGTCACCGATTCGCCCGGACCTTCGACGGGCTGACCGGGCGGAGGTCACGGACCGGCCTGGATCGACGAGCCCTCAGCGGAGGGTGCTGCCCAGCAGGACGCCGTTGGCGAAGTACGTGCCGGTGGCCCCGGAGGGCAGCAGGTCGTAGGTGAACCCGCCGGCGTAGGCCACGCGGCCCGCCGAGACCACCCGGGTACCCTCGAACAACTGGCCGGCCCGGAGGTCGCCGACACGTGTCCGGTCCGCCGTGGGGTGGCCGGGCGAGACGAGCACAGTCCGGCCGTCGGCCAGGACCAGCCGGACCACCATGTGGGTGCTCGGGACCGGCGTGCGCCCGGTGCGGACCACCGTGGCCCGGACCCGGTGCCCCGCCCGGTCTGTGGTCCACACGGTCATGCCCACCGTCACGTCCTGGACGGCCACCGGGCCGTTCGGGGTGGCGATCACGACCCCGCGAGCCAGGCAGATCGGGCAGTTCAGCGGTTCGCCGGGCTGCTTCTCGCCGAGCTCGACCTTCCCGAACGCGTCCACCGTGCCCGACACGTGGGAGTTGCTGTAGTCCCCGCTCGTGTCCGCGACCAGCAGCGAGAAGGAGAACCCGTCGCCCTCCGGCGTGAGCTCGATGGCCTGGATCTGCTTGTAGTCCTCGTTGATCGTGATGTGGTCGTCGTCGGAGAGGTTGTCCGGGTCGAGGCCCTCGAACTCGACGATGGCGTCGAAGGCCTCTTTGTCCTTGCGGATCTCCGGCATCCGCTCCCTGGCGTTCTGCAGCGCCGTCCCGCGCCCGACCGGATACACGTCCGGGTCGCAGTAGGAGAGGTGCCCTCCCACCGCGTCCAGCACCCGCAGCTTCAGCGCCGGCTGCGACAGCGGCTCCCCACTCGGCGAGGGTGAGGGGGAAGGGGGCGGTGAGCTCGGCGTCGACCCCCCTGTCCGCGCGCCACACGCGACGCCCAGCACCACCGTGATGGCGATGAAGGGCATCCACGCGCGGCGGGTCATGACGTTGGTTCGACGGCAGAAGCCCCGACGCTGTTCCCGGCCCACTCCTCTCCGTCTGGCGTGCGACAGGGGACGCACTGAAACGTGGAGCTCGTCGGACGTTCCTCAGGCGGTGCGTTCCTTGGGGGTGCGGGTCTTGGCGGCGGTTTCCCTGGGAACGAGAGTGGGGTTGACGCCGGAGAGGACGACGTCGGCGTTGATCTCGCACCTGGTGACGTCCTTGCGGCTGGGGAGCTCGTACATCACGTTGAGGAGGACCTCCTCCATGATGGCTCGCAGGCCCCGAGCGCCGGTTCCCCGGAGGAGGCACTGGTCGGCGATGGCCTCCAGCGAGTCCTCGGTGAACTCGAGCTCGACGCCGTCGAACTCGAAGAACTTGCGGTACTGACGGACCAGCGCGTTCTTCGGCTTCGTGAGGATGTCCACCAGCGCGGACTTGTCCAGGTTGTGGACGTGCGAGATCACCGGCAGACGGCCGACGAACTCGGGGATCAGCCCGTACTTCAGGAGGTCCTCCGGCAACACGTGCGACAGGATCTCGCCGACGTCCTTCTCCCCCGCCGGGCGGATCTCGGCGCCGAACCCGACGCCCTTCTTCCCGATGCGGGCCTCGATGACCTTCTCGAGCCCGGCGAACGCGCCCCCGCAGATGAACAGGATGTTCGTGGTGTCGATCTGGATGAACTCCTGGTGGGGATGCTTGCGTCCGCCCTGCGGCGGCACCGACGCGGTGGTGCCCTCCAGGATCTTCAGCAGAGCCTGCTGGACGCCCTCGCCGGAGACGTCGCGGGTGATCGACGGGTTCTCGGACTTCCGCGCGATCTTGTCGATCTCGTCGATGTAGATGATCCCGGACTCGGCCTTCTTCACGTCGAAGTCGGCGGCCTGGATCAGCTTCAGCAGGATGTTCTCGACGTCCTCACCGACATAGCCGGCCTCGGTGAGCGCGGTGGCGTCGGCGATCGCGAACGGCACGTTCAGCATCTTGGCCAGCGTCTGGGCCAGCAGCGTCTTGCCGCAGCCCGTGGGGCCGAGCACCAGGATGTTCGACTTCTGCAGCTCGACGTCGTCGTTCTTCTGGCCTACCTGGATCCGCTTGTAATGGTTGTAGACGGCGACGGCCATGACCTTCTTGGCCTGGTCCTGGCCGATCACGTAGTCCTCGAGGAACTGGTAGATCTCCCGCGGCTTGGGCAGCTCCTCGAGCTTGAGCTCGGAGGTCTCGGAGAGCTCCTCCTCGATGATCTCGTTGCACAGGTCGATGCACTCGTCGCAGATGTACACCCCGGGTCCGGCGATGAGCTTCTTGACCTGCTTCTGCGACTTCCCGCAGAACGAGCACTTCAGAAGGTCTGAGTCTCCGAACTTCGCCATCTTCCCGGCCCTCGCCCGTCCCTTCGAGACCGTGGCGCCGTCAGGTTCGGGCTCACCCGGCGACGCCCCTGGACGATGTTACGAGCCTCCGGCCGCCGCTGCAGCGAGTTCGGGCCGAATCTTTCGGCTGCTGATGACCTCGTCGATGACCCCGTATTCCTTGGCCTGCTCCGCCGTCATGATGAAGTCGCGGTCGGTGTCCCGGCCGATCTTCTCGATGGACTGTCCCGTGTGCAACGCGAGGATCTCGTCCAGGAGCTTGCGGTACCGCAGGATCTCCTTGGCCTGGATCTCGATGTCCACCGCCTGGCCCTGGGCCCCGCCGTGCGGCTGGTGGATCAGCACTCGCGAGTGGGGAAGCGCGAACCGCTTGCCCCGGGCCCCCGCCGCAAGCAGCACCGCCGCGGCCGAGGCGGCCTGGCCCATCACGATCGTCGACACGTCGCTCCGGATGTACTGCATCGTGTCGTACACCGCGAACAGCGACGTGATGTCGCCGCCCGGGGAGTTGATGTACAGGTTGATGTCCTTGTCCGGCTCCTCGGACTCGAGGTGCAGCAGCTGGGCCATGACCAGGTTCCCCACCTGGTCGTCGATCGGCGTGCCGAGGAACACGATCCGCTCCTTGAGCAGGCGAGAGTAGATGTCGAACGAACGCTCTCCCCGGTTCGTCTGCTCGATCACGACGGGAACCAGATAGTCCTTCATGTCTTCACTCCCTGGTCGCTGGCGGTGGGCTCGGTCGGCCCGGCGGTTTCCTCGGACTCCTCGGACGGTCGATCCCCTTCCGCTCCGTCTCCGGCGGGCGCCTCCGAGTTGGGCCCGTCTGCGGCCTCGACGACGAAGTCGAGGGCCTTGGAGCGGATGATATCACCGGCCAGTGACGTGACCTGGCCCGTGCGTTCCAGCGTTCGCGCGACCTCCTTGGGCTCGCGGCCCAAGGCCCGGGCGAGGTCGCTCACGGCCGCCGCGATCTCCTCGGCGGTCACCGTGATGCCCTCCTGGCGGGCCACGGCCTCCAGCACCAGGTCGGCCTTGATGGCCCGGATGGCGTGCGCCCGGGCGTCGCTGCGGAACCGCAGCTCGTCCCATCCCTGGGCCTCGAGGACCTGGTCCAGCGTGAGCCCGGCCTGCTGGGCCCGGCGGGTGGCCTCCTCCACGCGATGCTCCGTCTCGTGGTCCACCAGACTGCCGGGGAGGTCGACGTCGACCTGCTCGACGAGGGCCTGCAGGACCCGGTCGCGGAACTCGCCGCGGGCCTCGGCCTCCTTGGCGTCGGCGAGCTTGGTCCGGAGGTCGGCCCGGAGCTCCTCGATCGTGTCGAACTCGCTGGCCATCTTGGCGAACTCGTCGTCGGCCGCCGGGAGGCGCTTGGCCTTGACCTCCTTCACCAGAACCTGGAACGTGACCTCCTGCCCGGCGCGTTCGCCCAACCGCTCGGGGAGCGTTGCGTTGAACTTCAGGATCTGCCCGCCCCGGGTGTTCTCGAGCTCCTTGTCGAGCTCCGGGACGATGGACTCGCTGCCCACCTCGTACAGGTGGTCGGGCATGTTCAGCTCGGGGACGTCCTCGCCGTGCACGGAGGCATGGATGTCGGCCACGACGTAGTCGCCCCGGCGGGCGGGATGGCCGACGGTCTCGACCTCGGCGAAGCGGTCGCGGACGCGGTCGACGAACTCGTCGACGTCGATCTCCGTGACGATGGCCCGGGGACGCTCGACCTTCTGGACGTCCTCCCGCCACTCTTCGAGCTGCAGCCGGGGGCGAACCTCCACCGTGGCCGAGAACACGAGCGGCTCACCCTCGTTCGCCTTCTCCACGCTGATCTCGGGGTCGGCGATGGGGGCCAGCTCGTGCTCGCGGACGGCCTTCGAGTAGTACTCGGGGAGGGCATCCTCGATGAACTCATGGAACACGGAGTCGCGGCCGATCTGCGCGTCGATGATCCGGCGCGGGACCTTCCCCTTCCGGAACCCCGGCACCTTGATCTCCTGGGCGATCCGCCGGTAGGCGCGGTCGAGATCCCTCGCGAACTCCTCCGGGGGGACCTCCACGGTCAGTACGACCGTGTGCCGCCCGGACTCCTCGACGGTGCTCTGCATCGTGAAACCGAGCCTAGTCGAAATCCCCGCGAACGAACCGAGCGGCCGGCGGCTACTCTGCCTCCTCATGTTCGAGCGGGAGCTGGCGTTCGCGAACGAGCTGGCGGATCGGGCCGCGGAGATCGCCATGGATTTCTTCCAGGGCGAGTTCGAGGTCCGCCAGAAGGCCGATTCGACGCCCGTCACGGAGGCCGACCTGGCCGTCGAGGCCATGGTTCGGGAGCGCCTGGCCCGGGAGTTCCCGGCGGACGCCGTGCTTGGCGAGGAGCAGGGCCTTGAGGGGGCGGCCGAGCGGGTGTGGGTGGTCGATCCCATCGACGGCACGAAGAACTTCGCGGCCGGCATCCAGGTGTGGGGCACCCTGGTGGCGCTGCTGGTGGCGGAGGAACCGGCCGTCGGCGTCGTGGGCGCGCCGGCGCTGGGCGAGCGCTACTCGGCGGCGCACGGGGCCGGCGCGACGTTCAACGGGCGTCCCATCCGGGTCTCCGCCCGGGACCGCCTGGCGGATGCCCTGGTCTCGCACGCAAGTGTGGACGGCTGGCTGGAGGGACCGCACGAGGCCGGCTTCCGGGCCCTTGCATCCGCCGCCGGGAGGACGCGCGGGTTCGGCGACTTCTGGGGCCACACGCTGGTGGCCCGAGGCGCCGCCGACGTCATGATCGAGGAGGAGCTCCGGACGTGGGACTGGGCGGCCCTCGCCGTGATCGTGCGGGAGGCCGGCGGCAGGATCACCCAGCTCGACGGCTCGGAGCCCGCCGACCACGGCAGCGTCGTGACCACGAACGGCCTCCTCCACGAGTCTGTCCTGGAAATGCTCGCATCAGGCTGATCAACGAGCGCCCCCGACGTGCAGAAGCCCTCTCGCCTGGGCGGGGCGAAAGGGCTTCGGCCGGTGGTTCGTGCCGCCTACGCGGCAGCGACGTCTGCGGTGACCTCCTTGAGGGAGGCCTGGACCTCGATGTCGATCAGGACCTTCTTGCTCACCAGGACGCCGCCGGTCTCCAGGGCCACGTTCCACGTGATGCCCCAGGCCTCGCGATCGATCTCGGTGGTGGCGGAGAAGGCCACGCGCTTGCCACCCCACGGGTCGCCGGTCAGCCCGGAGAACTCGGCCTCCAGGACCACAGGCTTCGTCACGTCGCGGATCGTCAGGTCGCCGTGCACCCGCAGCGTGGTGTCGCCGGTGCGCTCCACCTTCGTGCTGCGGAACACGAGGTCCGGGTACCGCTCGACGTCGAGGAAGTCGGGCGAGCGCAGGTGCTTGTCGCGGTCGGGGGACCTCGAGTCGATGCTCGCGGCGTCGATGTGGACCTCCACCGAGGAGTCCTCGGGGGTCTCGCCCACGAGGACCTTGCCCCCGAAGACGCCAAACGCGCCGCGGACCTTGGTCACCATGAGGTGCCGGGCCACGAAGCCCACCGTCGAGTGCGCGACGTCGATCTCCCACGTCCCCGGTGCGGGGATCTCGATCCCGTCCACGACCCTGGTTGCCTCGCCCATCTTCGATCTCCTTCCCATCCGTGGTCCCCGCCTCGATCCGTCGGCCGGGGCCTCTCTCTGGTTGCCTCTACAACTGTTGCACGTGCAACATAGCACCAGATCGTTGCGCCGTCAACCTTTGTTGGTACACTTCCGGAGCGAATGGACGAACGAACGATCGACGAGGCCGTCTCCGCATGGGTGGCCCTGGTGGAGGCCCATTCCGCCGCCATGGACGCAGTGGAGGCCGAGATGACCGCCGTTGCGGGTCTCCCCCTGTCCTGGCACGAGGTGCTGGTTCGCCTGTCCCGGGCCGAACAGGGATCCATGCGCATGCAGGAGCTGGCCCGGGCCGTGCTGCTCTCCAAGAGCGGCCTGTCCCGCCTGGCCGACCGGATGGAGGCCGCGGAGCTCATCGAGCGCTCCTCCTGCGGGGCGGACCGCAGGGGGATCTACGCGGTGATCACCGCCGCCGGCCGGGAGGCCCTCGAGCGGGCCCGGCCGGTGTTCCTGGAGGCGGTCGAACGGCACTTCGCCGCCCATCTCGACGGGTCCGAGCTGGCCACGCTGGAGCGTTCGTTGCGGAAGGTCTCCCGGGGCGAGGGCATCGGCGCGGAGGAGCAGTGCGCCACCACCGATCTCACCGAACGGGCTCCGGAGCCGGCTTCCGCCGCCACCGTGGCCTGACCCGAGTTCCGGTTCAATTACGCCCCGCGGAGTCGAGAATGGCCCCCGACGCTCCGATGAATCCTCACGGAGCATGAGCGCGACCAGGACCCGACGAGCGAAGCCCATGGCCGAGACCGCGGCGCCACCGGAACCCGTCCCTGCACCACCTGCCGGAGCGGGCGATGGCGCCCGCCGGGTGGCCGTGAACGCCGCCGTGGTGGCCGCGGCCGAGATCGCCGGGAAGGTCGCCACCCTCGCCTTCACCGTCGCCGCCGCCCGGAGCCTGGGGCAGGCGGGGTTCGGGGCGTTCTCCTACGCGGTGTCGTTCGCGCTGCTGGTGGCCACGCTGCCGTCCGGCGGGTTCGGGGCCATGCTGGTCCAGCGCGGGAGCGCCGAGCCCAGGCGCCTCCCCCAGCTGTTCTCCGAGCTCCTGGCGTGGCGGACGGCGATCGCCATCCCGGTGTTCGGTGCGGCGGCCGTCGCGGGGATCGCGCTTCGCCCGGACGGGTCCTCCGCCCTCGCGTTCGTGCTGGTCCTGGCCGCCACATTCGTCGACCTGTACGGCGACGCCGGACGGTCCGTGGCGAACGCCATGCAGCGGCAGACCGGCGTGAGCGTCGCGCTGGTGGCGCAGCGGTTCCTCACGGCCGCCCTGGCCATCGGGGTGCTCGTCGCGGGGCTCGGGCTGGTGGGTCTGTGCTCGACGTACCTGGCGGGAAGCGTGGTCGGGGCGGGGCTGGTGTTCTGGAGCGTCCGCCGTATGGGGGTGGTGCCCGACCGCCGGACCATCCGCCGGGGGAGCTTCTGGTCGATGGGCCGGGCGTCGGTGGCGCTCGGGATCGACACCGTACTGTCGCTGGCGCTGTTCCGGGTGGACCAGGTGATCCTGGGGGCCATCAAGGGCAACGCCGCGGTGGGGCTGTACGCCGCGACCTACAAGCTGCTGGAGACGGTGCTGTTCGTGTCCTGGGCGGTGGGCCGCGCGGTGTACCCCGCACTGAGCGCGCACCCGGAGCCCGAACGGGTCCGGCGGGGCGTGGAGCAGGGCATCGCGGCGATCGCGGTACTGTACGTGCCGTTCGGCGTGGGCCTGTTCGTGGACGGGCGCCAGGTCCTGGGCCTGCTGTATGGCCCGGCGTACGCCGGTGGCGTGGACATCGCCCGGTGGCTGGCGGCCTCCCCGATGCTGTTCGCGATCGGGTTCCTGTTCAGCTACGGGCTGGTGGCCCGGGAGCGTCGGTGGCGGGCCGCCGCCGGGACCATCGCGGCCTCCGTGCTCAACGTGGGGCTGAACCTGGCCCTGATCCCGCATTTCGGGCCTGTGGGAGCGGCCGCCGCCACCACGATCTCGTACGCGTTCGAGGCGGCGGTGCTGGCCGTCCTGGCCGTCCCGGCGTTCGGCCTGCCCCGGGTGGACCGGTCGCTGCTGGTCCCAGTGGCGGCGTCGGCGGTGATGGTGGGGGCGCTGGTGGTGGCGCCCGACGGTGTGGCCGTGCAGATCCCGGTGGGGGTGCTGGCGTACGCGGTGGCCTGGTATCCCCTGGCCCGGTGGCTGGCCCCGGAGCAGCTCGCGGTGTTGCGCTCGATGGTCCCCGGCCGGGGCCGGAAGGCTCGGGCCGAGGCGCAGACGCCCTGACGGGGTCCCCTACGCGGCGGCGTCCTTGCCGGGCCCGGGCCCGGCGTCTCCCTCCGAGCCGGAGCCGCCGCGGCTGGCAACCTTCCGCCCCAGCTTCCGGCCCCCCAGACCCACCAGGTGACGCACCTGGTTCAGGAACGGGGCCGGGTCGTCCCGGCTCCACATGCTGTGGACGGCGCCGGGCGCGGCGCGCAGGCACGACAGGACGTCGCGGCCCAGGCCGCCTCGGCGCTCCACCCGGGCCCGGCGGAGGTCCCCCTCGAGCCATTGGAACCTGACGCCGGCCCTGGACGGCGGGACCGCCTGGACGGGCCGCCCGGTGGCCAGCCGGGCCCACAGGTCCGGGAAGTTCGGGCCCGAGGCCACCGCGAGCGACATCGAGCCGTAGAAACGGCCGTTGAGGTCGATGACCCGCGGCTCGGCGCCGGGCGGGGCCATGAACTGCACCTGGGCCAGCCCGAACCACTCCAGGTCGCGGAGCATCGCGCCGACGCGTTCGACCAGCACGCGGTCCACGGGGACGGTCAGCGCCCGGGTGGCTCCACCACGGCCGGAGGGCCACGTCAACCCGGCCGTCTGCTGTTCAGCGGCCAACACCCTCCCGTCGGCGTCGGCCACCACGGTCACGGAGAGGAGGTCGCCGTCGACGGCCTCCTGGACCAGCGCCGAACCACCTTCGGCTTCGATCTCGCCCGCTCGCCGGAGCGCCTCGGGCGCGCCGGGCACCAGCACGGCCGGAAGCCGCGGCGGAGACTGCTCCCGGCCGGGCTCCCAGTGCAGCCGGGCCTTCACCACGAACGGTCCCCGAATCCCATCGAGGGCCTCGGCGGTGGCCCGGACGGTCCGGGGGACCGCCAGGCCCGCGCGCTCGGCTGCCGCCATGAGCTCGGTCTTGTCGATGGCGCGGATCAGGGACCGGTGCGGCCCATACGGGACCACGGCGCCCAGGGAGTCCCGCCCGGCCGACAACGCGAGTATCTCGGCGTCGCCCGATCCGAAGAGGACCTCGTACCGGCCCTGTTCCACCGCGCCGGCCACGGCCCGGTGGAACCGTTCGAGGTCCTGCTCGGGCAGGGGCACGCGGTGGACCCGCTCGACGAAGCGCGACGCGGCCGACAGGCCGCGGGGGATCGGCTCGCCCACGCCGACGGTCCAGCCGGCCCGGCCCAGGGCTCGGACGCCGGCCAGGGCGGCGCGGCTCCGGCCCTCGGAGACGATCAGTGCTCGCATGGTTCTCCCGTGAACAGTCGGCCGGGAACCAGGCCGGCCTGAGCGATCCCGACCCCGGGTTCGGAATCGGGCCTAGGACTTTCGAATGATTGTGCATGGGCCGTCGTTCCCGATACCCTCACCCGTGTCCGGTCCGGGGGGGCGAAACCGGCGGACAGCCCCGACTGGGACGGTCGGGGGGAGGTCCACGGGGGGGGACGTGGTGAGTTCAGGGGCACGGACGCTCTACAGGAAGTGCGGCCTGCGCGCGCGGGTGCGCGTGGGCTCGCTGGTGTTGGCCGCACTCGTGGCCCAGGGCCTGTTCGCCGCCGTCCCGGCGCACGCCGCCACCAGCACGTTCACCTCGATCGCCGACGCGTTCGTGAGCACGAAGTACCCCAGCACGAACTTCGGGACGTGGGACGAGCTTCGCGTGGACACGGGTCAGCGCACCACCTACATGAAGTTCAACGTCCAGGGCCTCACCGGGTCGGTGACCCAGGCGGTGCTCCGCATCTACTCGAACGACTCCTCCGGGTACGGCTACGAGGTGCGGTCGGTCGCCGACAGCTCGTGGTCGGAGAGCGGGATCACCTGGAACAACGCCCCTGCCGCGTCCTCCACCGTCGCCGCCGCCTCCGGCCCCACGTCGCCGGGGTGGACCCAGGCCACCGTGACCTCGCTCGTGACCGGGAACGGCTATGTCAGCGTTTCCCTCACCTCCGGTGACGTCGACTACCTCTCGCTGCGGGCCCGCGAGTCCGCCGCTGCGCCGCCCCAGCTCGTCGTGACCACGACGAGCACATCGAATGCCGCCCCCAGCACGCCCACGGGGCTCACCGCCCGGGCCTCCTCGGCCCGCCAGATCGACCTGTCCTGGACCGCCGCCACCGACGACGTCGCCGTCACCGGGTACGGGATCTACCGGGGCACCGCGCTCGTCGCCTCGGTGGGCGGCTCGACGGCCTCGTTCTCCGACACCTCGGTCTCGTCCTCGACCACCTACACGTACACCGTCGACGCCGTGGACGGAGCCGGGCTGCGCTCGGCCAAGTCGGCGCCGGCCACCGCGACCACGCCGGCGGAGACGACCTCTTCCGGGGATCCCGTGATCGCGACGGCCGGCGACATCGCGTGCGACCCGAACGATCCCAACTTCAACGGCGGCAGGGGGGTCCCCAACTACTGCCAGCAGCAGGCCACATCGGACATCGTGGCCGGCATCCCGGGCCTGACGGCGGTGATCCCGCTGGGGGACCTGCAGTACGAGGACGCCACGCCCCTGTCGAAGTGGCAGCCGTCGTACGATTCGACGTGGGGACGGTTCCGGGGCATCACCTACCCGGTGATCGGCAACCACGAGTACTACAGCGGGAGCGCCAGCACCTACTTCTCCTACTTCGGCTCCGTGGCCGGCTCCCCCTCGAAGGGGTCGTACAGCTTCGACCTCGGGTCCTGGCACATCGTCGTGCTGTCCGGCGAGTGCGCGTACATCGGCGGGTGCGGCGCCGGCTCCCCCGAGGAGACGTGGCTCCGCAACGACCTCGCCGCCTCGACCAAGCCCTGCACGCTGGCCGCCTGGCACGAGGCCCGGTTCGCGTCCGGGTACAGCGGCAACAAGCCGGCGTTCGACGCGTTCTGGCAGGACCTGTACAAGGCGGGCACCGAGGTGGTGCTGAACGCGCACGACCACGTGTATGAGCGGTTCGACCCGCAGAACCCCGCCGCGAAGGCGGACCCGTACGGGATCCGCGAGTTCATCGTGGGCACCGGCGGGAAGAACCATTCCAGCTTCCCCACCGTCGTCGCGAACAGCGCGGTCCGCAAGACCGACACGTTCGGCGTCCTGCGGATGACCCTGCACGCCGGGAGCTACGAGTGGAAGTTCCTCCCCGAGCCGGGCAAGGTGTTCACCGATTCCGGGACCGGGACCTGCTTCGGGTCCGTCGCGGCCCGGAACGAGCACCGTGTCAAGTCGACGTGGGAGCCAATCACGGCGTTTGCCGAGCGGGCGCTGCTGGCCGAGGCCCGCCGCGAGGAATCCCGCCCCTGGCCGGACGTGGACTCCCCCACCAAGCTGGTCTGGCCGGTCCCCCACCACCGCCGCTGACGCGACGTCGGCCTACTCGGTTCTCATCTCTTCAGGCGGAGGCCCCCACGTCGGGTCCCAGGGTTCCGCTCCGACCCGTGGGCGCGGCCTGACCTCCTCCAGGAGGTTCTGCGACCGTGCCAGCGCGTGCAGCAGGATCCTGTTGTCGATCCCGACCTCCAGGATCTTCGCCACGACCAGCGGAACGATCACGACGAACGGCGTGCCCAACATCAGGGCAAGCCCCTCGCCCACGTGCGGAGCTGACGATTCGGTCGGGGCGGCGGGATTTGAACCCGCGACCTCTGCCTCCCAAAGGCAGCGCGCTACCAAGCTGCGCTACGCCCCGCTGGGCCGATTGTAGGGCTCCGGCGTCGCGCAGAGCCCGGACGGCTACGGCCAGCCCCGGTGGTGGGCGTGGAACGTCCGGACCTCGGCCGGGGTGGAGGGGCCGAGGGTGCGGTTGGTTCCGGGGAGGTGGCGGCGGATGCGCTCGAGCTCGGTGCGGGTGAACCGGCAGGGGACCGTGACGGGGTCCACGCCGTACAGGCGGGCCGCGTTCCGGCCCAGGATCTTCGCCTTGACCTCCCTGGTGAGCTCCGGGTAGCCGTACCGCTCCTGGAACTCCGGCGTGATGTGGAACGCCCGGAGGGCCTGGATCTGGTCCTGGGGGGAGCCGTAGAAGATGGAGTCCGTCCCCCACAGCACGTTGTCCTCCCCCACGAACTTCAACAGCTTGCCCAGGACGTGGGCGGCCTGGGTCGGCGTTCGCATGAGGTACCACCACGTCGAACCCAGCTCCGCGTAGACGTTCTCGTTTCGCCCGATCCCGGCTTCGCGCATCGAGGTGATGAGCCGGTTCACCCCGACCGTCTTCGTGGCGTTGCGGTACGGACCCTCCTGCCCTGAGGGCTCGAACCCGGAGTGGTACACGAGGAAGGTGGCGTCCGGATGCCGGCGGGCCGCGGGGCCGACGTCCTCCGGCGACGCGAACCGCGACCCACTGGAGAGGCCCTTGTGGGTGGCGATGCGGGGCACCCCGAGCTCGATGGCCCGTTCGACGAAGGCCTCTCCGACCTTCGGAACACCCCGCTCGTGGTCGTCCAGCCACCATCCCTCGTCGCGGTGGGACCACAGGTCCGGGTAGTGCGTGAAGGTCTTCCAGGCCCTGATCGGGAACCGCGCGGCGCGGTCGCCCATCGCGTCGAGGTTCGCCTCCAGCGAGCCGACGTTCGGCAGGACCTGTGCGTGCAGCAGGATGCGCTGGTCGTGGCAGAGCCTCTCGGCCACCCGCCGGGTCTCGTCCATGACCTCCGGGGACAGCGGGGAGCCGGCCGGCGCGATGGGCAGCGCCGACAGCACGGCCATGGTGGTGTCGCTCCTCAGGAACAGCTCGGTCATGAAGTGCTCGATGTCGAAGCACACCCGGGGGTCGCTCTCGCCGCAGTTCTGCTGGGGGAACCGGCTCCAGAACGACGCGCCCTCGGCGTTCAGCGGGTTCACGTCGTACTCGAGCAGGTGCCCCTGGACGTCCAGGACGAACTCCTCCCCGCCCACGGTCTCCTCCGCGGCCGGGCTCTCCGTGGTGGACTCGGGCGGGATCACGTATGTCCCCCCCGGCGTGGGGGTCCGTCCCCCGCGCCGGCGGGTTCGATGCCGGAGCTCCTCGCGCGTGCACGCGTCGAGAGCGAGGAGCGTCGTGGCCGCCCCCATGGCCGAGAGCAGGAACTCCCGCCGCCCCATGCCCAGCCGGCGGGCGTTTCGTTCGCACTCCTCCCGGGCCCGGCGGATGGTTTCGGTGATGACCGGGGAGAGCGGCTCGGGCTCGTACTCGCCGTTCGAGCAGGGCCCGAACTTGATCGGCAGGCCGGGGTCCTCGTCCCTCCATCCCGCCATCCGAACCTCCTCGGGCCGCCGTCCGTCTCCACAATGACGCTTGTCAGGCCCTGACGGTTCACGGTATGCAGGGACCGATGGCCGGCGGAGTGGAGCTGTCGCGGCTGGACAAGGTGTTCTGGCCCGACGCCGGGCTGACCAAGGGCGACCTGATCGAGTACGTGAAGGCGGTCGCGCCGCAGTTCCTGCGGAACCTCCGGAACCGGCCGCTCACCGTGATCCGGTTCCCGGACGGGGTCGAGGGCGGGTCCTTCTACCAGAAGGAGACGCCGAAGTACGCGCCGGAATGGGTCAGCACGGTGACGCTCCCCGCGGACTCCGGGCGGGGGAAGCGCACGGAGGTCCGCTACACGCTGTGCAACGACCGGCGGACGCTGGTGTGGCTGGCCAACCAGGCCGCGATCGAGTTCCACCCGTGGCTGTCGCGGATGGACCGCCTCGAACGGCCGGAGACACTGATCATGGACGTCGACCCACCCCCCGGACGATTCGACCTGGCGGTGCGGACGGCCCTGGTGGTCCGGGAGGTCCTGTCGCGGCACGGGCTGGAGGGGTGCGCCAAGACCTCCGGGGCCAAGGGCGTGCACGTGTACGTGCCGCTGCAGCGCCGGCACGGATACGGCGCGGCGTCCGGGGCGGCGTACGCCCTCGCGCGGGAGGCCGCCGAGAGCGAGCCCGACCTCGTCACGGTGGAGTTCCTGAAGAAGGAGCGCGGCGGGCGCGTGTTCCTCGACGCCACTCGGATCGGCCCTGGCAAGCACGTGGTGGCGGCCTACTCGCCGCGGGCCCGGCCCGGCGCGCCGGTGTCGTTCCCCGTGCCGTGGGACCGGCTGGAGAAGGTGGACCCGGCCGAGTTCACGATCCGCACGGTTCCCCGGTTGCTCCGTGACGGGGCCGACCCGTGGCGGGGCCTCATGCCGAAGGCCCAGCGCCTGCCGGACCGGCTGGCCGCCGAGGCCGAGGCCGACGGATAGCCCTGCGGGCTCAGACGTGGAACGTGCCGCGGCCGACGATGCGCACGCCGCCGCCCACCACCACCGACCAGTCGTCCCCCTGGCGGGACACCTCGACGTGGAGCGTGCTCGGCCGGCCCGCCTCCTCGCCCTGGCGGATGACCATCGAGCCGGGCATCCCTCCAAGCCCGCGAGCGGCCAGGTAGCACCCGCACGGCCCGGCTGCCGAGCCCGTGGCCGGGTCCTCCGACGTCAGCAGGCCCGTCGAGAACAGCCGCGCCTTGGCGCCCTCGTCGGTGAGGGCGAACAGGTACATGGCGTCGCACTCCGTGTCGGCCATCAGGGAGGCGACCTCCCGGGAGCGCATCTCGGCACCGGCCACGGCCTCCGCCGTGCGAACCGGCACCATGAGGTGCCGGAGGCCCGTGGACACCGGCTGGGGCGGCGTGGCGGGATCGAGGTCGCTCGGGTCCAGGCCGGCGGCGCTCGCCACCCGTTCGAGGCCGGTGAGCTCCGGGCCGAAGTCCGGCACGAGCTGCCGGACGCTGGCCGTCCCGGCGTCGACGTCGACCTCCACGGGGAACTCCCCGGCGGCGACCACCTGGGTGGCCGGCGTGGCCACGCGTCCCTCGGAGACCAGCACGAACGCCGTCCCCAGGGTGGGATGCCCGGCGAACGGCATCTCCTTGCCCGGCGTGAAGATCCGCATGGTGTACCGGTCGCCCGAGGCCACGGTCACGAACGTCGACTCGCTGAACCCGATCTCCCGCGTGATCGCGTGCATGAGCTCGGTGTCCAGCCCGCCGGCGTCGGGGACCACGCACAGCTGGTTCCCTGCGAGGGGCCGGTCGGTGAACACGTCCACCAGGCGGAACTCGATGTCCGGCACGCCGGGCAGTATCCCAAGCCGTCCCCGGCACCGGCTCGCTACACTGCTGAAGCGAACCCCCGCGGGCGTAGCTCAATGGTAGAGCTCCAGCCTTCCAAGCTGGTGGTGAGGGTTCGATTCCCTTCGCCCGCTCTTTTCCGGTGAGGTCGTACCCGTCCCCTATCATCGATCCCGAGCGCCGGTAGCTCAGCCTGGACAGAGCGGCTGCCTTCTAAGCAGCGGGTCGGAGGTTCGAGTCCTCCCCGGCGCACGCGCTAGCGGCAGGCGTTGAAGAACTCGACGTAGGCAGACGATCCGTCGCCGCCGGACGAGAAGCCTTCGCCGCCGCATCGTGACGAGCCGCCGGTCGACCAGCCCGTCGTGGAGACTTCGTAGGCGGTTGCCATCGCGTCGGCGTCAACCGTCCTCGAATGCGTGGCGCCGGCGACCGGGCTCACGTCGGTCGCCGTCACGACGAAGCGCCATGCGACCGTCTCCGCGTTCCCGTCCTTCGTGGGCAGGTCGAGCGGCAGGAGGATGCCGAGCGGGACCGACGGCTCGGAACCGCTCGACGGCGTCGTGATCACGAACGTCACGACGGCGAAGCCAGGGAACGTCGCCACCTCGGTGGAGCAACGGACGTCCTCGAGCGTGAGGCTGGGGTCGTCGGGCGGCGTGATCGTGCCGACCGTCGACCCGTTCGCCGGCGGCGGGCATCGATCGAACAAGCCGGAGGCAGCTCCGATCGCTCGAGTGACCGCTTCGTCTGGCGTCGGCGTCGCGCCGGGGTCGGCGACGGTCACGTGCAGCTGCGGCATGCGTTCGCCGGCGCACGTCGGGGTGACCGTGAGGGGCCCCGGGAACTGCACGGCGAGCGTCTCCGACTCCATGGTCGTCGAGGCGCCCGCCGCCAACGGCGTGGGGAGGACCCGCGGCCAGCTGTGGTTCATCAGATCGGCGGTGTCCCAGGTCGCTCCGTTCCCGGCCTCGACGCGAACCGGGAAGCCGTAGGCGACCAGGGACACCTTGACCGTCCCGTCGCTCACGTTCTCGAGCGTGTACGTGGGCCCGAGCTTCTCCCCGGGCTGCACCACTGACGGGATCGTCGCAGTGCATCGGATCCCGGGGGTTTCCTTCAGCATCATGCTCACGGACGCCGGTTCGGCGGACGCCGTCGGCCTCTTGGTCGGCGCGGCGACGGTGCCGAGGCCGCCGCCGCCGGCGAGGAGGAGGAAGGTCGTCGCCCCAGCGAAGATCAGCAGGGCGAACGCAGCGATGGCGACCCGACGGCCGGGGGAGGGCCCCGACGGGAGCGGCCGTTCCGGCCGTTCGCGGTCGGTGGCGGCGTCCCAGAGGTCCGGCGCGGGGACGTCATCGAGCGCGGCGCGCAAACGGTCATCGAACGGGTCGCGCCGCTCAGTCATCGCGCTCCTCCTCGTCCAGCAGGACTCGAAGCCGCTTGCGGGCCTGCGACAGATGGACCCTCACGGCGGCGGTCGTGGAGCCGAGCATCGGGACGATCTCCTTCACTGGGTAACCGGCGTAGTGGTGCAGGACCACGGACGCACGCTGCTTGGGCGACAAGCGAGCGAGCGCGGCGACGACGTCGCGCGACGACTCCGGCATGTCGTACATGCCGTCGGGAGGCGCGCCGCCGTCGGTCCTTCGCCGGTCGGCCAGCTCGCCCTTCGCGATCCGGAACGCCACTGCCCAGACCCACCGAGCGGGATCTCGCAGCGCGTCACCTCGGCGGAGCGCCTGGGCGAACGCCTCGGCGACCGCATCGTCGGCCACCTGCGGGTCGCCGGCATACGCAAGGATGGCGCGCCACAGGCGATGGCCCTCTTCGCGGTAAACACGCTCCAGGGCGTCGGCGTCCGCATCGGTCACCCGCACATCCTCATCCTTCATCACGTACGGAGGGAGAACCGCGCAGAAGGTGAAGACCGGATCCCGGTATTTCCGAGTCACCCTCGAACCGGTGGTCACACACGCACTCGGCGAGAAGCTGGTGGAGCCGTGCGATCCGCTCCTGGACCTCGGGGTTTGAGTAAGGTCCAATCAGGGGCACTTTCGCCCGATTCGTGACACTCCCAAGCCGCCTTCGTCACCGGCCCGCCTCGGGAAGGGTCGATTGCCTTGCGGACATCGTGGCCCCCGGGAATGAGGCTGCACCCGACCATCGTGTGCGTGAAGTACCAGATCGTGCTTCGGCTCCGCCAACTACCGACATCGTCGGGAAGAGCGGCCGCAAGACGATGTAGGCGACGGCTCGCTGGCAGGCGACCACGATGGAAGCGGCCGACGAGGCCGCCTGACCAGGCAGGTCGGGATGGAACGGACGTGGGGCCGTTCAACGGGCGTCAGCTCACGACGATCATCGTGACGCTCGTCATCGGGGTGGTCGCGGCGCCGACCGCGATTTGGGCCGCGGACACGCTCTCCAACGTGGCGATCAAGGACCCCGCCTCGGGCAGGCCAGATCAGGCGGGCAGGGCCAGCTCAATCTCCAGCGCAGTTCGGCGCCCAAGGCGGCGACGAACTGCGGGAGCAGCACGTTCCTGGGCAACGTGTATCAGGTCATCGTGGAGGGGGGCCGATGGTTGCGTCCTTCCCCGACACCGCCCCAGCTCCGGCCGCCTGCCGGCAAGAGGGTCTGTCTGTTCTACAACCTCGAAGGCGCGCAGAACTTCTTCAATGCGACGGGCTACAACGGCGGCTGAATCCGGTCACGTCGTGCTCGCGATCTGGATGAGGTTGCCGCAGGTGTCGTCGAAGACGGCCGTCGTGACCGGGCCCATCTCGAGGGGCTGCTGGGTGAACCGGACGCCCAGCCCCTGAAGGCGCTCGACCTCCGCGTTGACGTCGTCGACCCCGAACGACGTGAAGGGGATCCCGTCCGCCACCAGCGCCTGCTTGAACGGACCCGCGGCGGGATGGGCGTCGGGCTCGAGGAGCAACTCGGTGCCGTTCGGATCCTCGGGCGACGCCACGGTCAGCCAGCGCGCCTCCCCCACGGGGATGTCGGCCTTCTTCACGAATCCGAGCACCTCCGTGTAGAACCGCAGTGCCTTCTCCTGGTCGTCGACCAGGACGCTCGTGACGGTGATCCTCATCTGGGACTCCTCACTTTCCGATGGGCCACCGCTCGGCGATCCTCCGGAGCGGCGACGTGTCGATGAAGTGGAACTTGTACCGGCCGTCCCGCCGCGTCTTCACGAGTCCGGCCGACTCGAGGACGTCGAGGTGTTGCGAGATCGCTTGCCGGGACGAGCCCAGGCCGTGCTTCATGGTCAGTCGCGTGCAGATCTCGAACAGCGTCTGCCCGTTCCGTTCGGTCAGCTCATCGAGGATCGTCCTCCTCGTGGGGTCGGCGAGCGCCCGGTAGAGGTCGGCCACAACCCGGGACGATAGGCAAGTGAATGCTTGCCTGTCAAACCGGCGGCGGCGAGTCCGTCGGCCCGGGAATTCCCGCGCCCGAGCCGCGGTTGCAACGGCCATGACACCGGCGGGAATGAGGGGCGAAGAACCCGCCTGAGGGTCCGTCGTCGTCCAGGAGGACCCACTTAGGATGACGACGTGAGCGAGGCGACGAAGCTCCCGATCGAGGCGGGCAGCGAGGACCCCGGCGTGGGCAGTCCAGCCGTCGCGGGGCCGCGGCGTCTCCCCGACGAGCTCGAGCCTGGCGCGTGAGCATTCCCGTCATCGAGATCGAGGGACTCCGGAAGGTGTACCGGCGCCTTCGGGGCCGGCCCCAGATCGCGGTGGCCGGGCTGGACCTCGTCGTCCCGGCGGGAGGCGTGTTCGGGTTCCTCGGGCCGAACGGGGCGGGCAAGACCACGACGATCCGGTGCCTGCTCGGGCTCGTCCGCCCGAGCGGTGGGCGGGCGGCCGTCCTGGGTGCGGATTCGCAGGCCTCGCTGGCCGGGGTCATCGGGAGGATCGGCTCAATCGTGGAGACGCCGGTGCTGTACCCCGGCTTCTCCGGCCGCCGGAACCTGCTGCTCCTGGGCCGGCCGCAGGGCATCGGGCGCCGCCGGGTCGACGAGGTCCTCGAGCAGGTGGGGCTGGCCCAGCGCGCCGGTGACCTGGTGAAGGGGTACTCCCAGGGGATGCGCCAGCGGCTCGGGATCGGAGCGGCGCTGCTGAAGGACCCCGAGGTGCTCATCCTGGACGAGCCGGCCAACGCGCTCGACCCAGCGGGGATCAAGGAGGTTCGCACCCTGCTCCGCCGCCTCGGCGACGAGGGCCGCACGGTGTTCGTGTCCAGCCACATCCTGAACGAGGTCCAGCAGACGTCCGACCGCGTGGCCATCCTCGCCCGGGGAAGCGCCGTCGCATCCGGCCCGGTCCAGGAGGTGATCGCGAGCGGTCATTCCGCGCGGCTGATCGTCGGCCTGCCGGAGGCCGAGCGGGAACCCGGCCTGGCCGCGTTGGACCGGGCGGGCTTCACGGCGGTCGCCGACCAAGACCGGATCCTGGTCGAGGCGCCGAAGGAGCGGGCGGCGGAGGTGACCCGGGCGCTCGCCGTCAACGGGCTCTATGTGACGGAGCTGCGCGAGGAGGAGGTGAGCCTCGAGGACATCTTCCTCGAGCTCACCCGGGAGCACCCGGGCGAGGCCGCTCCGTGACGCGTCTGGTGGTGAACGAGCTCCGCCGTCTGGCGGGACGGCGGCTGTTCTGGCTGCTGGCGGGGCTGGTCGTCCTCGGGATCCTCATCGCCGGGCTCCTCAAGCTCGCTCAGGCGGACTCCGAGTTCTTCGTGACCTCCCTCCAGGACGTCCTGGCCGGGACCACGGTGCCGTTGGTGCTGCTGTCCTTCGTGGTGGGGGCGTCCTTCGTCGGGGCCGACTGGCGGGCGGGGACGATCGTGACGCAGCTGACCTGGGAGCCTCGCCGGGTACGCCTGGTCGTGGCCAAGGGCACTGCCGCCGTGCTCGCCGTGGTCCTCGCCACGGCCGTCCTCCAGGCCCTGCTGGCCGGGGCCCTGCTGCCCGGGGCGCTCGGCGGCGGCGGCTCGGCCGGGGCCGACGCGGCGTGGCTTCGGACGGCGGCGGCGGAGGTGCTCCGGGAGGCGGCATTGTCGGGGATCGCCGGTGCGATCGGTCTCGCCCTGGGGCTGGTCGGCCGGAACACAGCGCTGGCGCTGGGCGCGGGGTTCATCTACCTGGCGGTCCTGGAGGGCGGTCTCCTGAACGCGATCTTCCCCGGCATCGACCGATGGCTGGTGGTCCCGAACGCGATCCAGTTCGTGGCCGGCGGAGACTTCCTGGTCGGGCGGTCCGTGACGGCGGCCGGGCTCCTGCTCGCCGGCTATGCCGTTGGAGCGCTGGTCATCGCCGCCGCCGTGTTCCGGGCCCGCGACGTGACGTAACGCCCCCGTCACATCGTCCCCGGCCGCGGAACGCCGCGTTGGCGTCGGGCGACTTCGACGCCGACGGGTTCCACGGCTTCGCCATTGGCGTGCCGGGCGAGGATTGGGGGGATCAGTCGGGCGCGGGGGTGGTCAACGTCCTGTACGGCTCGGCCGGCGAACTGACCACCACGGGGACGCAGCTGTGGCGCCAGGGCGGTGACGGCCTCCCCCAGGTGCCGGAGTTCTACGACAGCTTCGCCTTCGAGGACGAACCACCGGGCACTCAGCAGCTGAGAGGACGAACGAGACGACCGCGTGTCACTCGCCCAGATGGGCTGCGGCGACGCGCTTGGGGACGACCATCCGCCAGGCGTCGATCACGATCTCGCGCATCTCGTCGTCGTCGATCGCGTCGAGACGGACCACGACCCAGTGGTATCGGAGGTCGGAGGGTTCGGGCATCATGAACTTCGCCGGCTCCGATGCGACGAGGGCCTCGCGCTCCTCCTTGGGGAACGCGAATCCCATCAGCGACTCGTCACGGGAGAACGCCAGGTAGACGATCCGCCCGACCCGGAACTTCACCCGGTCGCGAACCAGCGCCTCGTACGACCGCGGCAGGCTGAGGGCCAGCTCGCGCACACCCTCGATCGTCGCCATCGATGCAGGGAAGATACGCGGAGATCCTCATTCCCAGCGGTGAGGGAGGATGCGACCGGCGTGGACGAGGGCAACGGGCAGTCGCGGCGGATCTCCCACATCGGGGCCATGGTTCGGATGCGGTGTCCACGGTGCCTGCGGGGCCGGCTGTTCCGGGGCCTGCTCGACATGTGGGAGCGGTGCCCGGTGTGCGGGCTGCGCTTCGAGCGCGAGGCCGGGTACTTCACCGGCGCGATGTACGCGAGCTACCTGATCGCCCTGCCGCTGGTGTTCGCCATCTTCGGGGTCATGTGGCTGTTCTCGTCGCGGACGCTGCTCGCGGCGGAGGTCCTGCTGCTGGTGACGGCGGTCCTGTTCGTCCCGCTCGTCCCGCTGGTGTTCCGCTACTCGCGGGTGCTGTGGCTGTACTTCGACTGGCGATTCGGGCCCGACCGGGAGGCCGGCACCGACCCGCCTCCGGACGGATCGGGCGGCGCACCCCTGTAGGGACTCAGCGGGCGGCCCGGCGAGCCATCGCCACCACCGTGGCGACCAGCTCGGCGTTGCCCCCCGCCGGGGACCCGTCGGGAAGGGTGAGCACGTCCTCCAGCCCGACCCTGACGTCACGGCCCCGCCGAAGCCCCTCGGAGATCACCGCCCACGTGGCCGGGCCGTCGCCGTGGTACAGCCCCGGTGTCCCGATCCCGGCCGCGTCGAGCACCTCGTCCATGGCCGCGGCGCCGGCCAGCGCGGCCGCCGCCCCCGGGTCCTGGGTCTCCACAAGCACCCGCAGACAGTGCTGGGCTATCCGGGAGACGGCCAGCGTCCGTGCGTCGTCCGCCGACGCTGCCCGCGCCCGCCCGAGCGACCGCCCGGGCGTCCCGGGCCAGCTCACCAGGAGCGAAGGGGATCCGAGGATGCTCGCCGGGCGACCGGTTGCCGTTCAGACAGGCCTTGACCAGCACCCGGCCGTCAGGCCAGTGCCAGGTTCGGCAGTGCCGAGGCCACTCCGGTCAGGTCGAACAGCCGCTGGACGGCCGGCCGGACGTCGTGGAGCGTGAGCGTGCCGCGGGCGGACCTCGCGACCTCGATCAGCACCCGAAGGCCCTGGCTGTCCACGAACGTCACCTCCGCCATGTCGAGATCGAGATCGACCCATCCCCCGCCCAGTGGAGGAACCACGGCGTCGCGAAGCATCGAGGACGTGGCGGCGTCGATCTCCCCCACCAGGGCGACCTCGGCCGATCGCCCGTCACGCCGGACCTCGGCGCGAAACGCCGGTCCGTTCCTGGCGTCGAATGCCTGCCCGGTCATGCCCTCCCCCCTTCCCGATCCCAAGCCCGTGCGGCCGAATCATCGAGCCCCGCCCGGCCGCGGTCAACCCCTTCCGACCGGTGCTCGCGGACCCGCCAGCGCGGACGCCCCGGAGCGGTGTCCCGTCCGGGGCGTCGTCGGGCCGGCAGTCCCAGGTCGACTGTTCAGGAAGGGCGCATCACGTTCGTGCCCCCGAATGCCGATACTTCGGGATGTGAAGGCGTACGGTCAGCCGTTCCAGATGCTCGCTCCGCCGGGGCCGATCAGCAGGCCGACGATGATGAGCACGAGGCCTGCGAGGACGCCCCCGCGGATGAGGGTCACGATTCCAGCGATCACCAGGACCACCGCGAGGATCCACAGGAGCGTGAGTGCCGGCCCGGTCAATGCGAGTACCGCCAGCATGTCGAACCTCCTTCGCGGGCCTTCTTCTGGTCCCCCTCCGGACCCTTGGGGTGTTCCCTTCCCGCGCATCCCCAAAACCGCTTCGCGGACGGCCCGGCGCTCGCTCGCCCGGACCCGTTTTCGGTGCATGATGTGCGGGTACGAAGTCTCTTTGAGCCGGACCCGAAGGCTGCCCGCTTCCGGTGGGTCGGGACCGAGGCTGAGACCAGGACCATGACCACGCTGGACGCTGTCATGCCGGTGATCCGCTCGTTCCGTGCCCATCCTTCGTCGCTGTACCAGGTCCGCCAGTTCATCCGTCAGCAGGCCGAGAACGCCTCGCTCAACGGGGAGATCACCGACGACCTGCTGCTGGCGGTGTCCGAGGCGTGCGTGAACGCGGTGCTGCATTCCTCGAGCCGGACGGTGAAGGTCAGCTGGCGCCATGCCGGCGGATGCGCGGAGGTCGTGGTCCAGGACGAGGGCGTCTTCCAGCGGCGGCTCCCGATGCCGGAGATCGAGGGCCCCAGCGGCCGCGGGATCCTGCTGATGATGGCCGTCATGGACGAGGTCACCATCCGCGAAGGCAACCCCCGCGAGCCCGGCACCCAGGTCCGCCTCCGCAAGTGCCAGTCGGAGATCTGACCGGCCATTGACCCGGCTGCATGTATCGAACGTATGTTCTATAATGCCCTGATGGAACGGGAACCGCTCTTCGTGGTCGCCCGCCGGAGGTTCGACGCCCCCGAGTTCCGGGTATCGAGTTCATCCAGTCCGAGGCCAAGACCGTCATCAACCGCGTCACCAGCAACTTCCTCCCGTTCAGCTGGACGATCAACCCATATCGGTGATGCCTCCATTCGTGCCGGTACTGCCAAGCCGGGGACACACCGATCCTGCTCGGCGATGGACGCACGAAGTCACTCGCCGAAATCGTCGTTGGTGACGAGATCTACGGCACCGTACGAGATGGCGCGTACCGCCGTTACGTTCGCACTCGAGTCCTGGCGCACTGGATGACTCGAAAGGAGGCTCTATCGGGTCACCCTGGAGGACGGGACCGAACTCGTCGCGAGCGGGGATCACAGATTCCTCTCGAACAGGGGATGGAAACACGTCACGGGGTCGGAGCAGGGGAGGGCCAGGCGACCTCACCTCACGATCAACAACAAGCTGATGGGCACGGGTGCATTTGCACTCGGTCCGAGGCATGACGCGGACTATCGGCGCGGCTACCTCTGCGGGATGATTCGCGGAGACGCCAATCCTCGGTCCTATGCGTACGTGAACCGGTCGGGAACCCGAACGCTCACCCACCAATTCCGACTTGCACTGGTGGATATGGAAGGGCTCCCCCGCACACAGCAGTACTTGGCGGAGCTCATGGTTCCCACTCGGTCCTTCGTGTTCCAGGAAGCGATCGGTCGTAGGGTCGTCCACGCCATCGACGCACATTCTCTGGAGCGAGTCAGCGCCATCCAGGACTTCTGCGCGTGGCCGACGCACCGAGCACGCGAGTGGGCGAAAGGGTTCCTCGCCGGCAGCTTCGATGCCGAAGGCAGTCACTCCGGAGTCATTCGAATCTCGAACACTGACCCAGCCATCATCGACCACATCACGTGGTCACTTCGAGACCTCGGCTTTGAGTTCACGATCGAACCCATCCGGCGACCCAACGGTCTCCGGTGCGTTCGGCTTCTCGGCGGCCTGAGGGAGGTGCTCCGATTCTTCCACACAGTCGATCCGGCGATCACGCGAAAGCGCAACATCGAGGGGAAGGCAATCAACGGTGACGCTCCGCTCCGAGTGGTCTCGATCGAACGCCTCGGCATCCGACTCCGCATGCACGACATCACCACCGGCACCGGGGGACTTCATCGCCAATGGCGTGGTGAGCCACAACTGCTTCGCTCGGCCGACGCACACCTACCTGGACATGAACGCGGGGCGGGACTTCGAGACGAAGATCGTGGTGAAGGTGAACGCGCCGCAGGTGCTGCGGCGGCAGCTGGGGTCGAAGTCGTGGAAGGGCGAGCACATCGCGATGGGGACGGGGACCGACCCGTACCAGCGGGCCGAGGGGCGGTACCGGCTGATGCGGGGGATCATCCGGGCCCTCATCGACTACCGGAATCCGTTCTCGATCCTGACGAAGGGGACTCTGATCCTCCGGGACCTCGACCTGCTGGTGGAGGCGGCGAAGGTGGCCGACGTGGCCACGGCGTTCTCGGTGGGAACCGTGGACGAGGAGGCGTGGCGGACCACCGAGCCCGGCACGCCCCATCCGATGCGCCGGCTGGAGGCCGTGGCCGCGCTGAACGAGGGGGGGATCCCATGCGGGGTCCTCATGGCGCCGATCCTGCCGGGCATCAGCGACCGGCCGGAGCAGCTTCGCGCCGTGGTGGAGGCGGCCATCGACGCCGGCCACACACGTCTCCCCGATCATGCTGCACCTCCGCCCGGGCGTGAAGGAGGAGTTCATGCCGTGGCTGGCCGAGCATCACCCGGACCTGGTCCCCCGGTACGAGCGGATGTACGCCAGGCCCTACGGCCCGGCCGCGGACCGCAAGGCCATCGGAGCACGGGTGGGCCGGCTGATCGACGAGGCCGGCGGCCTCCCACCGCGGGAGGGCGTCGCCGTGCCGAGGTGGCGCCGCGGTTCGAGGGACGGGAACCGCTCCCCCGGCCCAGGCGCGCGGCCCGAGCAGCTGACGCTGCTGTGAGCGTGGTCAGGTACGGGGTTCCGCCCAGCGCGGAGCGGACGCTTCGGCCGTTGAAGAGACCGGGTTTCTCAGGCCCGCTGCGGGATGTTCCAGTCCCCGCGCCACGGCCCGGTCTCCGCGAGGCGCATCAGCGCACGATGGTCCTGGTCGCCGAGTGGGGTGCAGGCGATCATCCGCATCCCCGGTCGCTCGATGGACGGCATCATGGCCCGGATCCGCGACCTGCCGGGAGTGATCCGGGCGCTCGCCGCCCCGGTGGTGGGCTCCGCGACCGAACCCCGGGTGGCGGAAGCGACCACCGGCGAAGCCGCGTGAGGAGCCTTCGCCGCCCGGGCAGGTGAGCCCGCGGACCGTCGGGGGGCGACGACCCCGGTTGCTACAATCGGCGGTGCTCGCGGTGGCCGTAGCTCAATCGGTTAGAGCACCAGGTTGTGGTCCTGGGGGTTGGGGGTTCAAGTCCCCTCGGTCACCCTTCCATCACACTGTTGGCCCCGACCGGCCCTGTATCATCCAACTCGGGCCTCTAGCTCAACCTGGCAGAGCAACGGACTCTTAATCCGCAGGTTCAGGGTTCGAATCCCTGGGGGCCCACTAAACGCCCAGGTGAACGGCCATTTTCGACCGTTGACTCGAGCCCCCCAGGTACGGTAAAGCAACGGTTGCACAACAACGGCCGCAGCCCACCCGGCTGCATGGGGACCAGGTGGGGGTGTGTCGGCAGCATCCAGTGCGAGCGTCACGATCCGGACCGGCGGCTCCTCGCAACAGCAGGCCCCTCGGGGAGGACCGCCGTCGTCGTGCTTGCGCCGCGCATAGGAGCCCGAGCTCGTGACGGGCCGACGATGGCTGCCTGATCCTTCTGTCGAGCTGGACCAATTCCACAAAGCTGGAGCGAACAGTCGCCGTCAATGAGGCGACGAAGGCGGTTCAGACAACCCGGATGCACGCGTTCGCCCGAGGCGACGGCGACTCGTGCCAACGAACGACAATCGTCTCGGCTCGTGCATCTCGGGTGGCGAACGGGTTTCTTTACCCCACGCCGATTTACGCGACTGTGACGGCGGCCAAGGGCCACGCACCTGGACCCGTGACACCGCTGGAAGGGAGGCTGTCACGCTGTGTCGCCGACTGAAGCCCCCGGGCCCGGCCTTGCTGACCGCTTGAGGCTGCGCACGAACCCCAAAGCCGATGAGCGTCAGTAACAAGAGCCGCCACCAGCGACCCGGTCCTCAGCCGGCTTCCACGTAGGGGCCGATGAGCCAGGGCCACACGGTCCCGGTGTGGTAGGCCTCGTCCCGCTCGGCGGGGCCGCCCCGGTGGCGGCTCTGGTATCCCTGCTCGCCCGGCCCCAGCGACCGGAGCCCCACCGAGGTGAGGAGGGTCCGGCCGCAGGCCCGCACGACCTCCACCGCGTCGGGCATCGGCCCGAACGGCAGCGAGACCACGAGCAGCTGGTT
>WNGA01000779.1_pt1 | contig 64986 bp, 58 predicted proteins | sample 5400061 | NCBI WGS metagenome assembly WNGA01 (sample SAMN13153366, study PRJNA577476) | soil metagenome | isolation source: 100 cm soil or saprolite under grassland replicate 2 | place: USA:California | collected 2016-06-15
TTGTTGACCAACTCGGGCACCGAGGCGGTCGAGGCGTCGATCAAGCTCGCGCGCCACCACACCGGCAGGCCGGGGCTCGTCGCGTTCCGCGGCGGGTTCCACGGCCGCACCCTGGGGTCGCTGTCGCTGACCGCGAGCAAGTCGAAGTACCGGCGCGGGTTCGGGCCGCTCCTGCCCAACGTGTTCCATGCCGAATACGGCAACGCCGACAGCGTCGAGGAGCTATTCACCACGGTTGCCGCGGCTGACGACGTCGCCGCGATCGTCGTCGAGCCGGTGTTGGGCGAAGGCGGCTACGCGGTTCCGCCGCCTGATTTCCTCCCGCGCCTGCGCGCGCTCGCCGACCGCCACGGCATCTTGCTGGTGTTCGACGAGGTGCAGACCGGCATGGGCCGCACCGGCAAGATGTTCGCCGCCGAGCACACCGGCGTCGTGCCCGACATCCTGCTCGTCGCCAAGGGCATCGCCTCCGGGATGCCGCTCGGCGCGATGATGGCCCGTCGCGAGGTGATGACCTGGCCGCCGGGCAGCCACGGCTCGACCATCGCGGGCAATCCGGTCGCGATCGCCGCCGGCCTCGCCACCATCGGCTTGCTCGAATCGTCGTTGGTCGCCAACTCGGCGCGCGTCGGCACCGAGCTCAAGGCGATGCTCGCCGACAAGCTCGCGCGCATGCCCGCGGTCACCGACGTGCGCGGCGTCGGCCTCATGATCGGGGTCGAGCTCGCCAGTCACGAGCTGGCCGATGCGGTCGCGCAGCTCTGCTTTCGCCGGGGCCTGCTGGTGCTCGAGTGCGGCAAGAAGGCCATCCGGCTGTCGCCGCCGCTCATCATCAGCGAGCCGCAAGCGCGCACCGTGGCCGACGTGTTCGCCGCCGTCATCGCCGACGCGCGCGTGCAGCCGGCATGAGCGAGTCTCTCGCCCAACGCCAGGGCGCGCGCGTCTTCACCACCTGGACCGCGCAGGCCAACGCGCCGCTCTTGGAGATCGTCGGCGGCCAGGGCGTCCACTTCGACACCGCCGATGGCGCGCGCTGGTGGGACCTCGGCAGCATGGTGTGGAACGCGATCCTCGGCCACGGCCACCCGCGCATGCTGCGCGCGTTGGCCGAAGCCGCGGGCCGCGGGCTGCTGGTCACGCCCAACGCCGCGTTCCCCGCCAAGGCGCGCGCGGGCGAGCTGCTCGCCGAGGTGACCCCGCCCGGGCTCGAGAAGACGTTCTTCTGTCTGTCCGGCGCGGAGGCCAACGAGAACGCGATCAAGATGGCGCGGCTGTTCACCGGCCGGCACAAGATCGTCGCCCGCAACCGCAGTTATCACGGCGCGACGCTGGCGATGCTGTCGCTGTCGGGCGACCCTCGCCGCGCTCCGTTCGAGCCCGGCCTGCCCGGCGTCGTGCGGATGGCGGACCCATACTGCTTCCGCTGCCCGTTCGGCAAACAGCCGGCGACGTGCGCACACGAGTGCGCGCAGGATCTAGCGACCCAGCTCCTCGCCGAGGGGCCCGACACCGTCGCCGCCGTCATCCTCGAGGGCGTGGTCGGCGCCAACGGCGTGTTCACGCCGCCCGCGGGCTACTGGCGCAAGATTCGCGACATCTGCGATCGCCACGGCGTGTTGCTGATCGCCGACGAGGTGCTGTCCGGATTCGGCCGCACCGGCCGTTGGTTCGCGGTCGACCACGACGGCGTCTCGCCCGACATCCTCACCATGGCCAAGGGCATCACCGGCGCGTACGTCCCGGGTGGCGCGGTGACCGTGAGCGAGCGCATCGCGCGCCACTTCGACGACCACACCCTCGTGTGCGGCCTGACCAGCTACGCGCACCCGCTGGTGTGCGAGGCGATCGTCGAGACCATCGCCGTCCTGCGTGACGAGGGCCTGGTCGAACACACCGCGGAGCTGGGCGCCCGGCTCGCCGCCCAGTTGCCCATGTTCGCCCGCCATCGCGCTTACATCGGCGAGGTCCGCGGCGTCGGCCTGCTGTGGGCGTTCGAGATGTGCGTCCCCGGGACTAAAGATCCCATCGCGCCGGTGACGATGACGAAGCTTGCAGGTACGCTGCGCCGACATCACCTCCACATGCACAAGCGCGACAACCTGGTTTACTTCGCTCCCCCGCTCGTGATCACAGCGGCGGAGCTCGACGAGGCGCTCGCCGCCGTGGGCCGCGCGTTCGACGAGGCGCTTTCGTGAAGCAGCGACGCCCGGCTTCGCCCACCAAGGTCTACCCCAGCGTCGAGACCGCGCTGACCCGCCTCCTGCACGACGGCATGACCATCATGTCGGGCGGTTTCGGACTGTGCGGAATCCCCGAGGCCTGCATCGACGCGATTGCCAAGAGCCACGTGAAGAACCTCACCATCATCAGCAACAACTGCGGCAACCAGGGTCAGGGCCTCGCGGTGCTGCTCAAGACCCGCCAGGTCGCCCGCGTGATCTGCAGCTTCGTCGGCGGCAACCCCGATCTCGCGGAACAGTATTTGAAGGGCGCGGTCAAGGTCGAGCTCACGCCGCAGGGCACGTTCGCGGAGCGCATCCGCGCGGGGGGCGCCGGCATCGGCGGCTTCTACACGCCGACCGGCATCGGCACCGTGGTCGCCGAGGGCAAGGAGGTGCGCGACATCGAAGGCAAGCTGCACGTGCTCGAAACCCCGCTGCGCGCCGACCTCGCCATCGTGCGCGCGTCGGTGGGCGACGCGTTCGGCAACCTGCGCTTTTACCGGACCGCCCGCAACTTCAACCCGATCATGGCGATGGCCGCCGACGTGACCGTGGCCGAGGTCGACAAGCTGGTGCACATCGGCGCGCTCGACCCCGACGACGTTCACCTGCCTGGGGTGTTCGTAAAGCGCGTCGTCGAGGTCCGCGCCCACCGCGACGTGATCGAAAACCGCACCGTGCGCACGTTGGTCGGGCGCCAGACCAGCGAGACGCGATGAGCCGCGCCCGATGAGCTGGTCGCGATGAGCTGGTCGAAGGACGAGATGGTGCGGCGCGCAGCCGCCGAGGTCGAGCCCGGACAGATCGTCAACCTCGGCATCGGGCTGCCCACGCTGGTCGCCAACCACATCCCGCTCGACAGCGGCGTCACCCTCCACTCCGAGAACGGCTTGCTCGGGATGGGCCCCTACCCGACCGAAGATCAGGTCGACGCGCGCCTCATCAACGCGGGCAAGGAGACCGTCACCGCGCTACCGGGCGCCAGCGTGTTCGACTCGGCGCTGTCGTTCGCGATGATCCGCGGCGGCCACGTCGACCTGGCGATCCTGGGAGGCCTCGAGGTCGCGTGCAACGGCGACCTCGCGAACTGGACAGTGCCCGGCAAGCTCATCACCGGGATGGGGGGGGCCATGGACCTCGCAGCGGGCGCCCGCCGAGTGGTCATTCTCCAGAGCCACCTGTCGAAAGACGGCAGCCCGAAGCTTGTCGCCAAGCTCAGCCTGCCACCCACCGCCCTCGCCTGCGCCAAGCGCGTGATCACCGAGCTCGGGGTCTTCGACACCGCGGGCGATTGTTTCGTCTGTCAGGTTCGCGCGGACGACGTGGACCGCGACACGATCCTGAAAGCCACCGGCGCGCCGGTGCTGTTCACGACCGTGACCTCGGGCGGCTGAGTACCTTCAACGATCCCCGCAGTTGCCGGCGCAGCGAGGCGCCGGTCTGGTCGTCTCGCTGTCGGCGCTCCAGCAGCCGAAGCACGGCGGTTTCCTCGGGCCGCAGGCCGGTGCCTGGTTGCGGCGGGTGGGTCTCGACCACAGCCGGCAGCGTCCCCTCCACATAAGAGGTGATGACCGCAGGGTGGACGTACGACTTTCGGCACACGCTCACCGTGTTGCCGAGCCGTTCGGCCACCCGGGAGACCGCGCGCGTGACGTCTCGGCGCGTGGGCCGGCCGCCGCCGCGCTCCGCCGCGAGCTCACACAATGCGACGCCGGCGAGGACCGTGCCCGCCCAGGTCCTGAAATCCTTGGCGGTGAAGTCGTCGCCCACCGCCTCCCGGATGTAGGCATTGACGTCGGCGGAGTCGATCGTCGCCCGGCGCCCGTCGTCCTCCTGGTACTGGAACAGCTCCTGCCCCGGCAGCTCCCGGCAGCGCCGCACGATCCGCGCCAGCTTCGCGTCGTGGACCGAGATCTCGTGGAAAACCCCACTCTTACCGCGAAACCGAAACCGGAGGCCGCCGGGAGCGAAGCGGACGTGGCGATCCTTGAGGGTCGTGAGCCCATAGGATCGATTGCTGCGCGCGTACTCCTCGTTACCGACCCGGATGAACGTCGTCTCCAAGAGGCGCACCACGGTCGCCAGCACCTTGGCCCGCGGCAATCCCGGCCGGCGGAGGTCGGCGGCCACGCGACGCCGGAGCGCGGGTAACGCGTGGCCGAGCGCGATCATCCGCGAGTACTTGGTGCCGTCACGCTGGGTGCGCCAGCGCGGGTGATAGCGGTACTGCTTGCGCCGGCGGGCATCGCGGCCGGTGGCCTGGACGTGTCCCTCCGGTAACGTGCAGATCCAGACGTCGGTCCAAGCGGGCGGGATCGCGAGCTTACGTACTCTTTCCAGCGTCGCGGGATCGCGTACGCGCCGGCCGTCGTGGTCCACGATCTCGAATTCGGCCACCCAGTGTTTCCCCTGCCGCAACCTGCGACCGGTCGCGTGCCGGCGAAGGCCCGTGCCGTGGTCGTCGACGTGCCGCAGACCGGCCGCGTGTGCCGCCGCGACGGCATCGGGCACCTCGGCCGGGAAATTGCGTTCCGACGTGATGAGTTGAAGCGCGGGTGCAGCCACATCGACAAGTTAGGGGCGCGTTCCGCGGTCACAAGCAGGATTGCGGGTCATGACATCGGCGCCCCTGGACAAACGGTTTCGACGACTCAAGTTTCCTAGCTGATGGCCGAGAAGGACTCGCGAATGGCAACCGACGTGATTGCGTGGCGGCTCGATGTCGCGCGCGAGCTGATTGACAACCTCTCGACGCTCACCGAGGCGGGCCAGCGGCACACGATGGACAAGATCGTCCGTGTGCTCGCCGAAGCCATCTCCGGCGACGCACCCCAGATCGACGTCCTCGAGCGGGATCTCCGCCGGGTGGCCCCCGATGTCGAGGGCTTCAGCCGCCGGGCGCGTGCGGTGATTACCGCGCTCGTGCGGACCCTGAATGCGTCAGTGCGTGGTGAGCTCGAGGGTGGGGCGCGGCGCCCCCCCCACCGGACCGTCCTCGGCGTAGGCGCGGATCTCGACCGTGGTCGGGGTATGCGCGACGCTCCGGAATGGCCAGGCACGGCGCACACGCGATCGTGAGCACGGGACGCCGCCGCCGGGGCGGCAATCGTGGACGGTCTCGACCACGATGACGTGCTCCCCCGCGGCGACCGAGCCGCCAAAGACCTTGGCAAAATCGGCGCTGTGCAGCTCCTGGGCGTTCTTGTCTTTCGCCAGCACAGGGCCGAAGTCGAGCGAGATCACGACCGACCGGGCGCTGTACTCCTCGCTGACCTCGTCGCGGTAACGCACGATCACCGGTGACCGGCCGGCGGCGCCGGCGTGCTTGTCCTGTAGCTCCTTCTGCGTGCGATCGAGATCGGCCTCCACCGCGGCGTCGCGGGTGTGGGGACCGAAGCCCAGCGCGGCGTCGTATGCGGCCCACGCGCCGCCCGGCGCGCCGAGGCGCTCGCGCGCGTGCCCGAGCTTGATGTAGGCCTCGCGACAGCGCGAATCCGCGCTGCCCGGCCCGCACGCCTTGCCGGTGAAAGTTTCGAGCGCGTCGGCCGCCGGCTTCATGTCGTTGCCGTCAAAGGCCGCGACGCCACGTTCGTACTGCGCCGAGGGATTCGAGCCCGCGCAGCCGAGCAACATAACGCCCAGCGCGAACCAGCGGGCGTTGACCATCAAGCGCGGAAAGTACCATACCGAATTGGCGGGGCGATCTGATTACGGGCGCGCGCCGGTGCTGGGTGCTAGCGTGCGCCGCGGAGGCACATCGACATGGCCAATGACAAGGTGATTCTGGTGACCGGGGCTACGGGGAAGCAAGGCGGCGCGACGCTTTCACACCTCGCCCGGCGCGGCGGCTTCAAGCTGCGCGGAATGACCCGCAAGCCCGGCGGCGACGCGGCGATCGCGCTCGGGAAGCTGGGGGTGGAGGTGGTCGAGGGTGATCTCGACGACCAGGCCTCGCTCGAGCGCGCGGTGACGGGCGCGTGGGGCGTGTTCGGCGTCCAGAACACGTGGGAGGCGGGGATCGAGAAGGAAGAGGAACAGGGCAAGCGCCTCGCCCGCGTCGCGCGCGAAAAAGGCGTCCAGCACTATGTCTACGCGTCGGTCGGATCGGCGCACAAGCAGACCGGCATCCCCCACTTCGAGAACAAGTTCCGCGTCGAACAGGTGGTCAAGGAGCTGAAGTTCTCGTCGTATGCGATCGTCCGGCCGGTGTTCTTCATGGAGAACTTGCTGTCGCCGTGGTTCTTGAACGGCGACACGTTGACCACGTCGCTCAAGCCCACGACCAGGCTGCAGATGATCGCGAGCGACGACGTCGGCAAGTTCGAGGCCGACGCGTTCATCCGCGCCGACAAGTGGAAGAGCGTCGAGCTCGACATCGCGGGCGACGCGCTGACCATGCCCGAAGCCGCGGCGGCGCTCAGCGAGTCCCTGGGCCGAAACATCACATTCCAGCAGATTCCGGTCGAGGCTGTGCGCCAGAACAGCGCCGACTTCGCGGCCATGCTCGAGTGGTTCGACGCCGTCGGCTATTCGGCCGACATCGCGTCGCTCGAACGCGACTGGGGCATCGGGCCACTCAAGTTCAAGGAGTGGCTGCGCACGCAAAAGTAACGGCGGCCCCTCACCCTTACCCTCTCCCCGCTTCGCGGGGCGAGGGCAACCGGTTGCCGGAGAACCGCGCGCTCGGTTACGCGGCGGGTGGTCGCGGCGGGTGGATGCCGACGCGCGCGAGCGCGGCGTTCACCGCCTTCAAGTCGTCCCAGGCGAGCTTTTTCTTGCTGGGGTCGCGGAGCAGGTAGGCGGGGTGCAGGGTGGGCATGAGCGGTATGCCTTCGTAGCTGCGGAAGCCGCCGCGCAGGCGGGTTATCGGGGTGTCGTCGCGCAGCAGGCACTGCGCGGCGAACTTGCCGAGCGCGACGATCACGCGGGGACGCAACGCCGCGAGCTGCCGCTTCAGGAACGGTTCGCAGCTCGAAACTTCGTCGGGCTCCGGGTTGCGGTTGCCGGGCGGGCGGCACTTGAGCACGTTGCAGATGTAGACGTCCTCGCGACGGTAGCCCATCGCCTCGATCATCTTGGTCAAGAGCTGGCCCGCCCGACCCACGAACGGCTCGCCCTGGGCGTCTTCATCGGCGCCCGGCGCCTCGCCCACGAACACGAGCTCAGCGTCCGGGTTGCCCACCCCGTAGACCAAGTTCGTGCGCGAGGGCGCGAGCTTGCAGCGCTGACAGTCGCCGATCTCGTCGCGAAGCAGCTTGAGCCCGTTGGCGCCGGTGCGCAGTTTCCCGGCCGGTGGGCGGTCGCCTGCAGCTACACCAGCTTCGAGCTCGCTTGATTCGAAGGACGGGGACGGAGATGACGGCGCCGAGATCGCCGGCGCGTCGACAGACGCGCGCTTCGAGCTCCCGCTCACGCCGAGCAACCCCGATCGTCCGCGGATCTCGAGGTGGGTGCGGAACTGGCCCACCAACGCGCGCACAGCCTCGCGCGCGTCATCTACCTCGGAACCATGAGACGGGTTCCGAACCTCCCGCGATGGGCTCGGTCCGGCAAAGCCGGCCCTCCCCCCACGCTCTACCTCGGAACCCTCAGACGGGTTCCGAACCTCCCGCGATGGGCTCGGTCCGGCAAAGCCGGCCCTCCCCCGACGCGGTTCGCCGTCGGAGTCAGGCCCCGCCACCGGAGCCTGCCTCGGCCGCGGCCGCGTTCGCGCTCTCGGGCGTTACCAGCGCGTCGACCGCCAGCGCGTAATAGAACGTCGCTGCCGTCTCGGGCACGCGCACGGTTCTATCGCGGCCGATCGCGCGGTCGCGGTCGGTGTCGCGGCGCTCGATCTCGTCCACGACCGCGCTGTACGACTCTAACAACCGGCGGTCGGTCGACACGACGTACGCACGCCCGAGCGCCCACGCGGCGCACGCGTTCCAGGTGTTCTCGTCGCGCTTACGCGCGATGAACCCGCTCGGAGCGCCCGCGGCCACCCGCTCGCGCAGCCACGCGCCCACGAACGGCGTGTTCCCCTCGGCGGCCATGACCGCGAGGATACGCGTCGCGGTGGTCGACGAGAAGTCGAACAACCCGCCGGGTGCCGACGGCTCGCTCGCGAACGAGCCCGGTGGTTTCATCCCGAACGCGCGCTCGACCAACTTGCGGCCGCCCGCGACCAGGCCGCGATCGCCGGCCGCGTTGGCGTATTCGATCAGCGCGTACGCGAGGAAGCCCGGATCGCAGAACTCACGCCCGGCGAGATCCTCGAGTCCCGCGAGGTACGTCGACAGCACGCGCGCCGCTCGATCGGCGAGCGCCTGGCGGGCGGGCTCGACCGGGCCGAGGGCGCGCTCGGCGGTCGCCGCCAGCAGCGCGAGCGCGCAGTCGTAGGCGGCCTCTTCGCCCGCGGTGCTGTCGATCGCGTCGGGAATGAAACGCGTCACCGCCCGGGTGGCGAACTCCCATCCGGCATCGCGCGCGTCTTCGAACCGCGGCGCGCCCGACAGCCGTTGGTGGCGCGCCCACAGCCAGATCGCGGACAGCGTGCCATGGAAATCCACGTCGTCGGCGCCGGGCCAGGGCGGCACGTTGCCCCGGTTCGCGCCCGCGGAGACCTGCCGGGCGGCCAGCGTCTTGCCCGCCGAGATCAGGTGTCGCACCGCCTCGGGAGCGTGGGTCTTGAGCCGGGGATCAGGCACGACCGACTTTCGCGGCCGCTGGCGCCACCGCCGTCAGGGCTGTCTGGACGCCGCCGCCGGCGGCGAGACGTGGCGCGAGCAGCGACCAGAGTCGCTCCGCGACCGCGCGCTTGGGGGCGCGCGGGATGTCCTCGCGGCTGCCGTCCGCGAACAGCACCGTGACCTGGTTGTCGTCCGCGCCGAAGCCGATGCCGGCGGCGCTGACGTCGTTGGCCACGATCGCATCGCAACCCTTTTCGCGCAGCTTGTCGCGCGCGCGGACGGCGAGCGCGTCGCCACCGACGGTCTCGGCCGCGAATCCTACCAGCAGAGGACGTGTCCCCCGGCGCGCCTGCGCCAGGCCCGCGAGCAGATCGGGGACCGCCACCAGCTCGAGCGCTAGGTCGGCGCCGCCGTCACCCGTTTTGCGACGCGACAGCTTGCCGGCGCTGCGGGTGCGGGGCCGGAAGTCCGCGACGGCCGCGGTCATCACCACGACGTCAGCGGCGGGGGCGAGGTCGGCAAGCGCGAGCTCGAGCTCACCCGCGGTCTCGATGTCGACCCGGCGCACGGCCGCCGCGACCACCGGCGTGCCCGGGCCGGCGACCAGCGTGACCGCCGCGCCGCGCGCCGACGCGGCCTCTGCGATCGCCGCGCCCATCTTCCCCGACGACCGGTTGCCGAGGAAGCGCACGTCGTCCACCGGCTCGCGCGTGGGCCCCGCCGTGACCACCACGTGCTTGCCGTCGAGGTCGCGAGCGGTCGCGAGCAGGCGCATCGCCTCGGCCAGAATGTCCGCCGGCTCGATCAGGCGCCCCTCGCCCACCCAGCCGCAGGCGAGCTCACCCCGGTCCGGCCCCACGGTGAACACGCGGCCGGTGCCGATCAGGCGCCCGAGGTTGGCCTGCACCAGCGGGTGCCGCCACATGTTCACGTTCATCGCCGGCGCCAGCAACATCGGCGCCCGTGTCGCCAGCGCGACCGCGGTCAACAGATCGTCGGCCATCCCCCCCGCCATCCGCGCGATCGCGTCGGCGGTGGCGGGCGCCACCACGACCAGATCCGCGTCGTCCGCGATGCGGATGTGGCCGATCTCGGCCTCCGCGACCGGATCGAAGAGGTCGTGCGCGACCGGCGCGCCCGAGAGCGTCTGCATCGTAAGCGGCGTGATGAAGCGGGTGGCGGCGTCGGTCATCACGACCCGCACCCCGGCGCCCGCCTTGACCAGCAGCCGGCACAGCTCGGCGGCCTTGTAGGCCGCGATTCCACCTGTGATTCCGAGAACTACCCGCCGCCCCGCGAGCGGCGTCGCGCCCTGCCGTGCTTCATTGGCTGTCATGTGCTCTGACCCGCTGACCTTACCCCAAACGTCGCGTGCGCGCAGGCGGGCTCGGCTCGTCGAGAAACCAGCAAGCGCCCGTAGTGCAAAGGAAGTAATACAATGCCCTGCCGATGGACCCCGGGGCGTTCCCGCGCCGCTTCGATTCGTACGTGCTCTTGAAACCGCTCGCTCGTGGCGGCATGGGGCAACTCTATATCGCGCTCGCGGGGACGCCCGGTCTCGAGAAGCCGTGCGTGATCAAGCAGGTGCCGCCGGAGCTGATCGCCGGCGAGAACGCGCGCCGGTTCCGCGACGAAGCGATGGTCGTGCTGCGGCTCGCGCACGGCAACCTGGTGTCGGTGTTCGATGCCGGGCTGAGCGAGGGCCAGATCTACCTCGCGATGGAGTACGTCGAAGGCCGCGACCTGCACGCGGTGTGGAACCGCTGCGCCGACAAACAGACGCCGTTTCCCGTCGACGTCGCCGCCTACATCGTCAAGGAGCTGGCGCGCGGGCTCGCGTATGCGCACGCGTTCGAGAGCCTGCAGCTCGTGCACCGCGACGTTTCGCCCGCGAACGTGCTGCTGTCGTTTTCGGGCGAGGTCAAGCTGACCGACTTCGGGCTCGCGACCTCGGTGCTCAAGAACGAGCGCACCGCGCCCGGGATCATCTACGGCAAGCTCAGCTACCTGGCGCCCGAACAGGCGCGGCGCGAAAAGCTCGACGGCCGCGCCGACATCTATTCGGCCGGCATCCTGCTGTGGGAGCTCCTGACCGGGCGGCAGCTGTTCCCGATCGGGCGCACGGCGGGTGACGACGCGTCGTCGCCCAGCGAGGCGAACTCCAACGCGCTCTACCGCGCCCGCCACCCAGAGGTCGTGCCCCCGTCGCAGGTCACGGACCGGGTGCCGCCCGCGCTGGATCGAATCGTGCTGCGCGCGCTGGCGCCCGACCGCGAGGATCGCTATCCGGACGGCGAGGCGCTGCGGGCCGATCTCGCGACCTACCTGGCCGAGACCGCGCCCAAGACCGACGCCGCCCGGCTGGCCGGGTTCCTGCGTCCCCTGTTCGAGGACGACATGCGCGTCGATCGAAGCGAGCGCGCGCGCTTGGCCGCCGAGGCGACGGCCTTGCTGTCGGGGGGCGCGACCCCACATGGCCGGCCGCCGACGCGGAACCTCGACAAGGTCCCCGACCGCCCGCCGCGACCGGGCGAGGACCCGCGCATCGGGACGACCCTGGGCGGGCGCTACCACATTCGCCGGCTGTGCGGCGAAGGCGCGATGGGGCGGGTGTACGAAGCGCAGCACATCGACATCGGACGCCGTCTCGCGATCAAGATCCTGCACCACGGCTTCCACACCAGCGCCGATCTGGTCGAGCGGTTCCGGCGCGAGGCGCGCTCCGCCTCCCGCATCGGGCACGAGAACATCGTCGACGTCACCGATTCAGGCACGACTCCCGACGGCGCGTTCTACTTCGTGATGGAGTACCTCGACGGCGTCAACCTCGAGCAGCTGATCGAAAACAACGGCGCGCTGCCGGTCGAGCGGGCGCTGCTGATCGCGGCGCAGATTGCGCGCGCACTCGAGGCCGCCCACGCCGCCGACATCATTCACCGCGACCTCAAGCCGGCGAACGTCATGCTCATCAACCGCAAGGACGAGGACGACTTCGTCAAGGTGCTCGACTTCGGGATCTCCAAGGACCTCGACGCGGAAGCGGATTCCGGCTCGCAGGGCGCGCTCACCCGCCCCAACGTCGCGATCGGCACGCCGGTGTACATGGCGCCCGAGCAAGCGGCCGGCAAACCGGCTGGTCCGCTGACCGACGTGTACGCGGTCGGCGGCCTGCTGTACGAGATGTTGAGCGGCCAGCCTCCGTGCGCGGGCGGTGACGCGATGGCGGTGCTCGCCGAGAAGGCGAACACCGATCCGGTGCGGCTGCGGACGCTGCGCCCCGACCTGCCGGACAAGCTCGACAAGCTCGTGATGCGGGCGCTCGCGCGCGCGCCGGGCGCGCGGCACCCGAGCATGGCCGCGCTCAAGGACGACGTGCTCGCGAGCCTGGCGACGGCGGACCGCACCCTCGCGCCCGTGTTCGCGTCGCGGCCGCTGCTCACCGAGCCGATGGGGGCGACCATCACCACGCCGATCTGGCGCCACCCCAAGCGCGCGGCCGGGGCGCTCGCGCTGGGCGCGGCGCTGGCGCTGGTGGTCGGCGCGTTCATCTTCCGCGATCAGAGTGAGTCGGCGCCCGCGCGTACCGCGCCGGTCGTGCTGTCGCCGGCGACCCCACCCGCCGCCGCGATGTCATCACGCGTGCCGGCCACGCAGCCGACTGCCGCGCCGCCGGCCGCCGATCCACCGGCGTCGAAGGCCCTCGTGCCGCCCACCCGCACCGCACCGCTGCAGACCTCGGGCGCGTCCGCTTGGCTCGAGTCGTCGCGGATCCCGACTTCCGGACGGCGCGCGTCGGGCGCGACGACGCCGGCCGCCGAGCCACCAGCGCCGCGCAAGACCGAATCGGCGCGCTCGGGCGGCTCGACGTCGAAGCCGGCGGATCCGGCGACGCCGCCGGACGCGGTGCTCGCGCGCGGCCAGGCAGCGTTCGAGCATGGCGACTACCCCGAAGCCATTCGTCGCGGCCGCGAGGCCGTCGCCGCCGGCGCCGCCGTCGGCGGCCGTCTGCTGGTGGGCGACGCGTACTACCGTCTCGATCGATACGCGGACGCGATGCGCGAATACCAGTCCCTGCTGGCGGCCGACCCCGGCAACACCACCGCCCGCCGCCGCCTGGACCTCGCTGAGCGCGCGTCGGGCGGGCGCTGACGAGCGACGTCGTTCGCAACGTCAGCTGACGAGCTCACGCTCGCCGGGCCCACCTCGGGCCTATCTACATCAATATGGCGTCAGCGCGCGGCCCATTCCGGCGCGGTACCACGTGCGTCCTGGGAAGTGCTCGCGGGCGCAGACCTCGTCTTCGGGACCGCGACGGATGAGGAACAGCACGGGCGGATTGGGATTCGTCGGTGGGTTCTGGGCGAGGTTGGTCTCATGGTGGGGGACGCGCCCCGGTTCGATGATGACGATCGCGTTCTTGAGGCCCATCTGGCGCGCGCCGAGCAGCGGCGCGGCCCAACCCGTGAACTGCGCGTGGGCGACCGGATACATGAGCGGCCCGATGCGGGCCGCCCCGGACACGATGGCGATGGCCGCCAGCGCCGCCGGACCGATCGTGCGGAAGCGCGTGCGCCACCCACTGACGCGATCCCAGGCCCGGGTGAACAGCGGCGCGAGGATCACGGCTCCGCCGATCGCCATCGGAAGCACCACCGGCAAGGTGTAGCGCGGTCCCATTCCGTCGTCGTGCCCGCGGCTGAACTCGACCAAGGAATAGAACCCCAAGAGCGGCAGCGTGCTCATCGCGAGCATGAACGGAATGCGGCGCTCCGAGCCACGCAGAGCGGGAACCAGACCGGCGATGCCGAGCGCCGGCGCGACTGGCCACCAGCAGTACGAGCCAAAGGCGAGCGGGATGCCGTACTTCCAGTCTTCGGGCTTCGGGAAGCTGAGGACGAGCTCCGCCTCCGGATGAATCGAGGGCGCGAGCGCGTACGCGGTCTTGAACCAGACGCCCAGCTGCAGCCGGAGGATGACGAGCGTCAACCCACCGAACACGGCGGCACCCAAACCCGCGAACACCAGGTTCCTCCACCCCACGCGCCGCCGGTACAGCGCCCACGCGAAGTACAGAAACACGCCGAATCCCAGGATCCCCCCGTCCGCCGGCCGCGCTGCCAGCCCAAGCGCGATCGCCGCGCCGAACAAGAAACCCCACCCGCGCGCGGGCCGGCCTGCAGTGCTCCGGTCGCAGAGCACCGCCAGGCTCTCGACTGACCAGGCGAAGCAAGCGCACACCATCGTGTGCGAGAAGCGCGACGCCCCGTTCAGCAGCAACGCCGGTCCGAGGAAACCGAGCCCCGCGCCCAGCACGCCCGCGCCGGCGATGATCCGACGCAAACGGGGCCATGAAGATCGGCCAGCCGGGTGTGTATTGCGAGAACGAGTGCCCCTTGTAGCGGAACACCCAATAGTTCTCGAACATCGACGGACATGGCGGAATCGGCCCGTAGGCGCGCAGGTGCCCGAACACGTCGGCCATGTACGTGTAGGCGAGCTCGTCGCCGTTGTAGATGACGCGCGCGTAAACGACGTTGACCACCAGGGCGGCCAGCGCGGTCACGCACCCGAAGATGACGACGTCATGGCGCGCGAATGACCGGCGCGCCCCTTCGCCCGACGCCGGAGCGTCGTCTGCCGCGCGCCCTGGCTCCGTGGCAGCGTGGACGCCGAGCAACAGCCCGCACCACATGAGGTAGAGGAAGCCCAGCTCGAGGTTCGAGTCGCGGACGTACTCGCCCACGACATAAAGCGCGAACTGGCCGAGCGCGGCGAGGACGCCAAACCAGCGCGGCCCGTGAAGAAGGACGGCGACGGTCGCCAGCGTCGCCGACGTCTGCAGCACGACCGTGGGCTTGAAATCGAAGCCCAGGTGTAAGGCGCGCGTGATGTCCGGCAGCACGAACACCAAGGCGGCGACCCAGATCGACGCCGCGAACGACACGCTTGCGGCCCGGGTCCGCATCGGGCGATGCCAGACGATCGCGGTGAGAGCGGCGCCGACCGATTCTCCCGTGATGGCCACCGCCTCGACCCAGCGGTCCGTGTACGGGAGGTGCATGCCGCGACTTGTCCGGTTACGTCTGACGCAGGTTGGCGACCACCCGCGCGCCGCCCGGATCGAAGCGGAAACGGAGCGGCCGCAACCCGCGCTTGACGAGCACTTCGTACACGGCGCGCCGTTCGCTCGGACGCGAGTAAAACATGAAGAACCCACCCCCGCCGGCGCCCATCAGCTTGCCGCCGATCGCACCCGCCGCGCGCGCGGCCTCGTAGTGCTCGTCGATCACCGAGTCGCTCATGTTGGCGGCCAGCTTGCGCTTGTTCATCCAGTGCTCGTGTAGGAGCTCGCCGTAGGCGTCGATGTCGCCGCTCACCAAGATTCGGCGGGTCTCGTGACCCAGCGCCTTGATCCGGTGCATGCGGTCAACCGCGCCATCTTGGTTGGAAGTGATGCTCTTCCGCTGCTCGGTGAGAACCGAGGCCGCCTGCCGCTCGATGCCGGAGTAGAAGATGAGGAGATTCGCCTCGAGGTCATCCATCACTTCGGGCCGGATCGGCACCCGTTCGACCCCCACGCTGCCGTCGGTGTTGAACGTGAGCGCGGTGATGCCGCCGTACGCGGAGATGAACTGATCTTGCTTGCCGATCGGCTCCTTGAGGATGTCGATCTCGATGCGGCAGGCTTCCTCGGCCAGTTGCTGGCTGGACACGTATTCCTGCTTGAAGGTGTGCAGGGCGTTGAGCAACGCAACCGCGAAGGTGCTCGAGGATCCGAGGCCGGAGTTGGGAGGCACGTCGGAGACGCTGGTCATCTCGATGCCGCGCGTGATGCCACAGAACCGGAGCGCCTCGCGGAAGATCCGGTGTTCGACCTTGTCGATGGTGTCCACGGTCTCCGTCTTGGAGTACGCGAGGCGGATGGTGTCGTAGAAGCGCCGGTTGGCGCTGACGTAGACGTACTTGTCGATTGCGGCCGCGACCAGGAACCCGCCGTGCACCGACGAATAGCTCGGCAGGTCCGTGCCTCCTCCGCCGAGCGAAAAACGAACCGGTGCGCGCGAGACGATCATGAAACGGCGGCAGTGTTGCAGATGCCGCCCACCGTCGCAACTCGACCGGCTCTCGGGGAGATCATGCGCGCAGGGCAGCTTCGGCCGCCGCCATCACCCCATCGAGGTGCTGCTCCAGGCCCAGCCACAGCGGCATCCGGACGAGTCGCGCGCTGACGTCATCGGTGACCGGCAGCGCGCCCGCAGCGCGGCCGAAACGCCGGCCCGCAGGTGAGGAGTGCAGTGGCACGTAGTGGAATACGGCGCCGACGCCGACGGCTTTCAGGCTGGCGATGAAGGCAGTGCGCCGTTCCAGGCTCTCCAGCAGCAGGTAATACATGTGGCCGTTGTGGACGCAGGTCTCGGGAATGATCGGGCGCCGGACCGTGCCCTCCTCTTCCAAGCGCTGCGCCCAGGCGTGGTAGCGGCTCCAGATCGCCAGCCGCCGGCCGATGAGCGTTTCCGCCTCTTCCAGCTGCGCGGCGAGAAACGCCGCGATGACCTCGCCCGGAAGATATGACGAGCCCGCGTCCACCCATGTGTACTTGTCGACCTGACCGCGGAAGAATCGGCTCCGGTTCGTACCCTTCTCGCGGATGATCTCCGCCTGCTCGACCAGCGCCGGGTCGTTGATGAGCAATGCGCCGCCCTCCCCCGAGATGATGTTCTTGGTCTCGTGAAAGCTGAACGCGCCGAGGTCACCGATGCTGCCTAGCGGACGCCCCCGGTACGTGGACAAGATTCCCTGGGCGGCGTCTTCGAGCAGCCGCAGCCCATGCTTGCGCGCGAGCGCCAGGATCGCATCCATCTCGCACCCGACGCCCGCGTAGTGCACGACGCAGATCGCTTTTGTGCGCGGCGTGATGGCGGCTTCGATGAGACGCTCGTCGAGGTTGAGCGTGTCGGGACGGATGTCCACGAATACCGGAACGGCGCGGCGGAGCACGAACGCGTTGGCGGTAGAGACGAACGTGAACGAGGGCATGATCACCTCGTCGCCCGGCTGCAGGTCCAGCAGCAGCGCCATCATCTCCAGCGCGGCCGTGCAAGAGTGCGTGAGTAGCGCTTTGTGGCAGCGGCTCGACTTTTCGAGCAACGCGTGGCAGCGCCGGGTGAATGCGCCGTCGCCGGACAGGTGCCCGTTGTGGTGCGCTTGCGCGACGTACTCGAGCTCTCGCCCGGTCAGGTACGGCCTGTTGAATGGAATCATGAGCTCTTGAATGCCACCACGATACGGCTGCCTCCGATCGGGAAGCGCAGGCCGGCCCTGATCAGCGCGTGTTCGACGCGCATGACGCGGTAAAAGAGACCGTTCAGCCAGCCAGGAATTCTGAACTCGGCGTACGGGTCGGGGACCTCAGCCGTTTGGCGACGTCCCTTGCGCGATAACACCAACGCCGGCAGCAAGAGTGACACGAACGAGGACGTCCAACGCACCGCGAAGCCCGACGCCACGAGCTTGCGCTCCAGCTCTCCCGCTTCGTAGCGTCGAGCGTGGTGGGCCCACTCGTCCTTGACGCTCCACAGCCAAGGATGCTGAGGGACCGTCATGATGAGTCCTCCTCCTGGCGTTAGCGCCTTCCGCAACTCGGCCAGCACCCGTGCATCATCATCGATGTGCTCGATGACGTCGAACGCACCGATCACGTCGAAGGTGGACGAGAACGGCATGGAGCGGGCGTCCATCTGAAACAGCTTCGCCGCGGATACACGCTGCGCCGCGAACGACAGACCACGGACGAAGATCTCGCTGCCGTGCACCTCCAGCGCAGGCCGCGCGCTGGCAATCGCGGACAGCACGAAACCCGTGCCGCATCCCACCTCGAGAAAGCGCCGCGCCTCGGGGAAGAACCTGTCGAGGGCGTACAAGATCAGCGCGTTGCGGGCCCGGAACCAGAAGTTGTTGGCTTCCAGGCCGGCAAAGACCTCGAAGTGTCCCGGTTCGTAGCCAGCCGCCTGGCGAGCCAGCTCTGGTGCGTAGGCGGCGAACCCGTCGATGAGCGCGGGCGCATAACCGCATCCTTGGCAGCGTCCACCATCGGCGGGGCTGCTACATCGAGGACAAACGTTCATTGACCGCCCATCACGAATGCGAAGCGCCGCTCGCCGATAGCCAGGCGACCGGATGACCGCCCGCATCGCTGACGACGCCAACGACATGCGGGCTCGCGAGCCCGGCCCGATGAGGCACCAGCCCGATGTCGACCGCATAGTCGGCGCCCGGCTCGAGCTGGGCCAACAGCGAGGCCTGACAGCACACGATCCCTCGGGGCCAGGCGGGACCCGATTCAGCGAGCGCCTCTGAGAACCGCGAGCACAACCAGCCGGCGTCGGTGTCGCCGTTCTTCGGCGCAGGCCAAGCGAAACGGCGTGGGGAACCCGCGATTACGCCGAAGAGCGCGTTGACGTGATAGGTGTTCACGACGCTCTCGAAGACGAGGCCTTCCCGAACCCAGACGCGCTGAACGCGCAGGTTCCCGACCTGGGTGGAGATCTCGAGCTTCGTCAGGCCGCGGCTCCGGAAGTAGCCCTGCGTGAACCGGATGAGATCAGTGTAGATCCGGGCGCGCGCAAAATCCGGAGACACCCCGTGCAGCACGCCCTGACAGGCGCCCGTCCCGGGATCGAACGCACTGCAGGCGAGCCCCGCGATCCGGTCCCCGACCTGCGCGACCCAGCAGGTCTTGTCGTCGGCGCCGATGTGACCGACCGCCCACTCACCATAACCTGCAAGCACCTCACCTCGCGGCAGCAGAGGGTTGGCACTGTAGTGGTTTTGATAATGGGCGAACACGACCTGCACCAACTCCATGATCGCCGGGACGTCGTCCGGCACCGCCGCACGAATGTCGAGCGACGGATTAGAGAGCGGTTGCGGTTCATACCGCGCCAGATCGCACGAATACGTGACCAGCGTGTCGGCGTGGAGCGGCGACATACCGAGCGCGCTCAGCCCGCCGATGCCTGTATCCGGCGAGGCCGGGAGTCGCAGGATTGCCACGTCGACGCGTTCCTCGATCAGCTCCCGGACGAGCGCGAGAGCATCGATCCGGTCCACCGAGGCCCGCGCGACGTTCAATCCGAAGCGCGCCGATTCGAGATCAGCGCGTCTCAGCAGGTGCATTGAAATGTTCGCTCCCGCCGAGCTCGGGCACGTTGATACCCTCGGCGACGACGTGGTGTGGGCGGTGCTTGATCTCGGTGAACACGCGCCCGATGTAGATTCCCACCATGCCGAGGCAGGAGATGATGATGCCGCCGACCAGCCAGATCGAAGCCAGGATGCTGGTCCAGCCCGCGACGGTGACGTCATTGCGGTAGTACCGGTAAAGACTGAACGCGACGAGAAAGAACGAAAGCAACGCGAACCCCAGACCGAGCCGCGCGACCAGTCGCAAGGGCTTATCCGAGTACGACACGACCACCTGGAGCGCCAGCCGCAGCAGGCGGGCGAGACCGTACGATGTCTTGCCCTGCGCGCGCTCGGCATGTTCGACCGGAATCGCGGTGCGTTTGAGCCCCGTCCATTGCACGAGCAATGGAAAGAACCGTCCGCTCTCGGGCATCGAATTGATGATGGCGATGACGCGCGCGCTGAAAATGCCGAAGTTGGCGGTGCTGGCGTCGTACGACGAGTCCGTCAAGTAGCCGAGCACCCCGTAGAAGCAGCGCGACGACAAACGCTTGAACAGCGTGTCCTTGCGGTTGATGCGCTGGGCGAAGACGATCTCATAGCCTTCCTGCGCCTTCCGCCACAGTGACGGAATGGCTTCGGGCTGATCTTGGAGGTCGCAGTCGATGACCACGATCCAATCGCCCCGGGCGAGCTCGAGCCCCGCCGAGATGGCGTGGTGCTGGCCGAAGTTCCTCGCCAATCGCACACCGCGGACGCGGGGGTCACGCGCCAGCGAGACAATCTGCTGCCACGAATCGTCGGGGCTGGCGTCGCAGACGAGGATCACTTCGTAGCTGACCCGCAGCGACGAGAGCGCCTGTTCGATACGCTTGCAGAGATCGACCAGGCATCCGGCGCAGCCGTAGACGGGCGAAACGATCGACAGCGTGGGGCGCGGGTCATTTGGCAATGGAAAGCCCTGCCCACTTGGCCTTGTCGAGCCTCATGACCACGACGTGATCCGACGCATCCCAGGTTGTATACCAATTCAAGTTCACGTCGCGCGGACCGAAGACCGCCTTGATCAGGCGGACGTCATTGCTGGATCGGCGGAACGGATCTCCGCCCTCCGCGCGCAGGAAGAACACGGCCTGCTCGGCGCCCGCATCTGTCTGCGCGTTGGCGGGTATCGCCAGTTTCTGCGCCTGGGCGATGCTCTTGACCTTGGGGGAGAGAGAGAACCGCGTGCCCGGATGCTTGCTGACGTACTTGAGCGCGCGCTGAACATCCTTGTTGGAATCGGGGTGCCGGATGCTCTCACCGGCAGCTGTCATCCAGACCCCGCCCACGACGAACGCCGCCACGGCGAGACCCGCCAGACCCCAGCGCAGCTCGCGGCGGGGCAACCGTGCGCCGATCTCCGACAGCCCGCGGGCCGCGAGCGCCGCCAAAAACGGGACGACCAGCAGGTAGTTCCGCGCGATCATCGCGCGGTAACGACCGCAGAACAACAGCAAGAAGGCGATAGGGAAGGTGACCAGCACCGCGCCCAACCGGCGGTCGCTGCGCACGAGAAACACTCCGCCGGCGACCGCACAGGCGAACAGGATCACGGCGATCGCCGGATACGGCGAGAAGAACGCGACGGCGAAGTACGTCAACACCAATCGGACGTGCATGACCGGGCCGGTGACGGAGTATCCCCAGTGTCCCTGCGCGTAGTACTGGGCGATCCACCGGTACATCTCGACGAAAGTGAACGGCTCGAACACGGTTGCGGGCGTGGTGACCAGGTACGCGACGAACCCGAGCGCGCACAGCGCGACCATCCGTTTGAACTGACCACGCAGCGGACGAAATGGCAGCGTCAGCGCGCCCGCGAGCACGACCGGCACCAGCAACACGAGGCCAGGATATTTCGCACCGGTGCCGAAGCCGGCAGCGAGGGCCGCCGCATACAACCACCCGAGGCGCCCGTTTCGGAAGTAGACGCCGAGCAGGAGGAGCGTCAGCGCGGAGAACACCACCACCAGACAGTCGGTCGCGACCCATCGCGAGTGGTACGAATACTCCCAAGAGAGACCGACACAGGCCGCCGCCGCCACCGCCTCCCACCACGGGCGGCGCATGGCGAGGACGGCGGCCCAGACCAGGATGATCGCGAGCGCGCTGAACACGACGTACAGACGGCGCGTCCGGAGCAGGAAGCCGGGGTCGTTTACCTTGGCCAGCATGGCGTTCTGGATCGCGCGGGGATCCCCCTTCGCCTTGACCGCGACCTTCACGGCCACTGGGAACGTTTGCGCAAACGTGAGCCACTTGGAGAACGCCGGATACACCGTCGCCCGCGGCATCAGCAGACCGGTCGACACCATCTCGCGCACCGGCTTTATTTGCCACTCGGCCTCGTCCCAGTGGACGCCGAAGTCGACGCCTCGAACGCCCGACACCACGAACAGCGTGAAGATGGCCATCACCGGCGCTACGAGCAGGGATCTCCGCAGCCACGCGCGTGCTCGGACGGAGGCCAATATCGACGAGACGAATGAGCCCAAGAGAGGGCGCGAGAATAGCAGGGTATGGTGAAACACCAAGCGCCAGCCCTGGTCGGTTGACCGGCCTGGATGCTCCGACTAACGTTGCCCTTCCGTGGCCGCACCCGAAACCGAAACGCAGGCGCCGCGAAGCGACGACTGGGACCAACATTGGACGTCGTACGCGGAGGCCGCGGCGCAGAACCCTGCGCAGACGTATCGTCGCAAGCTGGTGTTCGGGCTCCTCGACTTGGCCGGGGCGCAAGGCCAGGTGCGCGTCCTCGAGCTCGGCAGCGGACAGGGTGACTTCTCGCGCGACTTGGCAGTCGCGTTCCCGCAAGCGGAGATCGCCGGCCTCGAGCTGAGCGCGACCGGCGTGGAAATCGCCGCGCGCAAGGTCGCGAACGGCCGGTTCTTCCAATGCGACATGACCCGCCCGGTCACGCCGCCGCCGGGCTTGGCCGGTTGGGCGACGCACGCGGTGTGCTCGGAGGTGTTGGAGCACGTCGACGATCCCACGGCGATGCTGCGCAACGTGCGGCCGCTGTTCGCGCCCGGGTGCCGGCTCGTGATCACGGTCCCCGGCGGGCCGATGTCTGCGTTCGACCGCCACATCGGCCACCGTCGTCACTTCACGACCGAGCTGCTCGGCAGGCTGATTGCGGACGCCGGCCTCACGCCCGAGGTCGTCCGGGGTGAGGGGTACCCGTTCTTCAACCTCTACCGTCTGTTCGTGGTCGCGCGCGGCAAGGCGCTGATCGCGGACGTCGACCAGTCCGGCGGCCGCCCGCTCCCGCTGGCCGCGCGCGTCGCCATGCGCAGCTTCGATCGGTTGTTCCGTCTCAATCCGCCCGCGACGATGCGCGGGTGGCAGCTCGTGGCGCGCGCGCTGGAGCCGACGCCGCCCGCACCGTGACCGTTCGCGATTTGCTCGCCGCGTGGCGATCCGAGGCCGGCGTGGGCCTGCCCGTCGCGTCCGCTCTCGAAGAGCGGCTCGGACGTTCGCTCGCCGCGGCGGCAGTGGTATGGATGCTTGCCGTCGCTGCGTGGGGCATAAACGGTCACTTCGGCGACGGCCACTTTGCGTCGACGGCCGCGGCGGCGGTGGCGGGGGATAACATGTGGCGCTACCGGATTCTTTACCCGGTGCTGAGCTACGCCGATTCGCTGGGCAGCGCGAACAGCTATCTGCATCACCCGCTGGGCGTGTTCTGGGTGGCCGCGCTCGCGGAGAAGGTGTTTGGCCCCCACGACTGGGCCGCGCGCCTCCCCGCTGTCGTCTACAGCACGCTGACGCCGCTGTTCGTCTATCGCTTCGGGCGGGCCGCGTGGGGACCGATCGAGGGCGCGCTGGCCGCCTGGGCCTACGTGTCGCTGCCGATCACGCTCGGGTTCTCGAGCTTTCACGCGCTGGAAGGTCCCGTCATCGCGGGCATCGCGGTCGCTTCGTGGGGGTACGCCCGCTTCTCACAGACCTGGCGGGCGCGTTACGCCGCAACGAGCCTGCTCGGGTTCCTGTGGGCCGTGAATCACGATTGGCCCGGATACGTGTGGGGCGCGCTGTTCGTCGGTTGGCTATTCCTGCGCGCATTCGTGCTGCCCGCGAAGCTGGTCGGCGAGGTCCGTACCCGCGCGCTCGGCTGTTACGTCGGCCTGATGGTCGGGGCGGCGTTGCTGTCGCTGGTCGCGTTCGGCGCGCTGTTGATGCACACCAACAAGCTGAACGAGCTGCTGGTCATGTACAACGTCCGCTCCGGCGGCAACGCGATCCCTGTGTCGACGATGCTGACGGCGCGGCACGTCTGGATCCAAATGATGTTCCCCGCCGTGGCGATCGTGATCGGCAAGCTGGCCGTCCCGGTCGTCGCGGGCCGCTTTGCGTGGCGGCGCCACGATCTCGAGTTGTTCCCCCTCATCATCTTGCTGACGGCCGGGTTTCAGTATGTTCACTTCAAGCAGGGCGCCGACGTTCACATCTTCTGGCCGCAGTACTTCGCGCTCTACTTCGCGCTCGCCGTCGGCGCGCTCACCGCCAGCCTGCGGGCGGCCGCGTCCTGGCTGGCGCGACGGGGCGCCCCGCGGCTGCGCACTTTCTTCGCGCGCCATGGACGCTGGCTCGCCCCCACGCTCGTGGCGCTCCCCGTGCTCGCGGTGCTGCGCGACGGCGCGTGGATGATCCGCCTCGCGCAGGAGAGCAGCGGGCGCTTCGTGTCGCCGACCATCAAGAGCGACATCGACCGCGTCGAAGCGATGACCTGGTGGGCGGCGCGGCTGCCTGCCACGGACAAGATCGGGTTCCATCCCGGCATCACCCCCGTGCACTGGGGTCTTGGCTGGGAGCTCCGGCCCCACGTGCTGGTGCGCGACCAGCACGTGGGCGCACCGGGCGCCTCCCCGCGCGCGTATGCGCTCGACAGCCGGTTCGCGGAGGCCGCCGACCTGCGACAGGCGGTGCGCAGCTTCCACGTCGATGCGGTCGGCTGCTTCTGGTTCATCGACCGGGCGGCGCCGCCGACCCCCCTCGCCGGCTACAGCTTCGAGGAGCGCGAGCCGGGCCCGATCGACTGGTACCTCCGCGGCGGCACCGAGCCGGTGCGGACCGTGCGCGCCGACCCCTGGGTCACCTGGGAGTGGCGCGCGCTGTTGGGCCAGTCCGCGCCCATGCCGACGGCGGCTCCGGTGACGGCCGAACAGGTCCGCATCGCCCACAACGCCGCGGTCGTGAACAGCGACGCCGCGGCGGCCGCGCGCCATCGCTCCGCGCTCGCGAAGGTCCTCGACGCCAAGCCCACCGCGAAGTTCGAGAACGGCACCGAGCTCATCGGCGCCGTCCACGGGCGGCGTGCGGAGCGCGCGATGACGCTGTACTTTCTGACTGGCCCCAAGGGAATGCCGGCGAATCTGAAGTTCTCCGCGTCCGCGCAAGTGACCAAGCGGATGCCGCTGTCGACGCTGCCGCTCGACCCCGCCGTGATCGAGGTGGGTCTGCCGCCGACGATCCCGACCGAGCTCTGGTTGCCGGGCCACATCTACTCCGTGAAGTTCACCTACCGCCACCGCCCCGGCCGCGAGCGCCTGTTCGGCAACTTCGTTTCTACCCGAGGCGTGCCCGGGCCGGCGCTCCTCGGCGGGGCGAAGTCGGTCGAGCTGGCGGTCCTCTAGGGTATAAATCGGTTGCATGGCTGACACGGGGCCCGTCCTCTCGTTGGTCCTCCCGATCTTCAACGAGGAGGCAATCATCCCGGAGCTGGATCGCCGCCTGCGCGCGTTCTTCACCGACGTCGGCGACTCGGTTGGTGAGGCGTGGGAGGTGATCTTCGTAAACGACGGCTCCCGCGACGACTCGCTGGCTCTGCTGAAGGATCTGGCGGCGAAGGAGCCCCGCTACAAGGTGTTGTCATTCGCCCGCAACTTCGGGCACCAGATGGCAATCACCGCGGGCCTCGACCGCGCGGACGGCCAAGCGGTGGTCGTCATGGACGCAGACCTCCAGGACCCGCCCGAGGTGGTGAAAGCGATGGTCGCGCGTTGGCGCGAGGGGTACGACGTCGTCTACGGCGTGCGCTCGCAACGCCTCGGGGAGACCTGGTTCAAGAAGCTGACGGCGGCGGCGTTCTATCGCTTGTTACGCGCGATGCTGGGCGGAGTGTCGATTCCGGTGGACGCCGGCGATTTCCGGCTCATGAGCCGGCCCGTGGTCCTCACCCTGCGCGCTCTGCGCGAACAGCACCGCTTCGTGCGCGGCATGGTGGCCTGGGTCGGCTTCAAGCAGACGGCGGTGAGCTACGAGCGTCCGGCGCGGTTCGCGGGGGAGACCAAGTTCCCGCTCAAGAAGATGCTCCGCTTCGCGATCGACGGCATCACGTCGTTCTCCAGCGTCCCGCTCCGATTCGCGACCTGGTTGGGGGTCGCCGCCGGCGTGGTCGCGTTCATCGGCGGGCTGTGGGCGATCTACGAGAAGTTGCTCGGGACCGGGACCGTCCCGGGATGGACGACGATCATGATCCTGGTCGCGCTCGGATCGTCCGCTCAGCTGTTGATGATGGGCATCCTGGGCGAGTACATCGGGAGGATCTACGAACAGGTCAAGAACCGTCCGCTCTACATCGTCAGGGAGGAGATCAACCTGCCCGCGCGTGACGCCCGGACTCCCCCGCAGCCACCGGCCAATGTCTCTCTATAACCGCATCCTTGGCCACCCGTTCGTCTACGACCGCATCCGTCCGTTCGTGGTGGGCGGTATCGATTGGTCGCCGCTCTACCGCAACCTCGAGGCGGGCCCCGACGACGTGATCCTGGACGTCGGCTGCGGCACCGGCATCGCTCAGGAATATCTGAAGCGCTTCCGCGCCTACCATGGTTTCGACACCGACGCTGTCGCGATCGGGGCGGCGACGGCGAAGTCGTCCGCCGCCAACGTGCACTACGAATGCAGGCTCGTGACGCCCGAAGACGTGGCGCGAATCCGGCCAACCCGCGTCATCCTGGCCGGGATCCTTCATCATTTGTCGGACGATGAAGCCCTCGCGGTGTTGCGTATGTGCGGCAACACGTCGTCGGTTGCGCGGATAGCGACGTCGGACCCGGTGTACCTGCCGCGTCAGCTGGTCAGCAACCTGTTCGCGTACTTCGACCGCGGCAAGTTCGTGCGCAAGCGTTCGGGATTCACAGCGCTGGCCGAAGCCGCGGGGCTGCAGATCCTCCACGACGAGATCGTCCGCTCGCATCCGACGAACGGCCGAGTCCTCTATCTCATGATGACGCTTGCGCCGGCTCGACCCTGACAGGTGGCCGTGCCAAACTGCATTTTTCCCTTACGGAGACAGCTATGTCGATCGCCGCAGTCCTGAACAACATCAAGATATTCGCCGACGGCGCCTCGCTCCCGTCGATGCTCGAGTCGGCGCGCGATCCGCGCATCGCCGGATTCACGACCAACCCCACGCTGATGCGGAAGGCGGGCGTGACCGATTACGTTGCGTTCGCCAAGGAGGTCCTGGTCGCGATCCGCGACAAGCCGATCTCGTTCGAGGTGTTCGCGGACGACTTCGCCGAGATGAAGCGGCAGGCTTTGCAGATCGCCACCTGGGGCGACAACGTCAACGTCAAGATCCCGGTCACCAACACCAAGCGTGAATCCGCGCGCGCTCTCATCAAGGAGCTCGCGTCGTCCGGCGTCAAGCTGAACGTCACCGCGATCTGCACGCTGGAGCAGGTCCGCGAGGTCACGCAGGCGCTGGCGGGCGGCGCACCCTCAATCGTCTCCGTGTTCGCGGGTCGCATCGCCGACACCGGACGCGATCCGGTACCGCTGATGAAGGAAGCGCTGGCGATTTGCCGCGCCGCCGACCGCCGCATCGAGCTCCTGTGGGCCAGCCCGCGTGAGCTCTTGAACATGGTTCAAGCCGCCGAAACCGGCTGCGACATCATCACGGTCACGCCGGACCTGCTCAAGAAGCTGGAGCTGGTCGACAAAGAGCTCGGCGCGTTCAGCCTGGAAACCGTGCAGATGTTCTACCGCGACGCTCAGGCCGCCGGATACAAGCTGTGAGCGCCACCGGCGTGGACTTCGTCCGCTCGTACATCGAAGAGACGCTGGCGGCGGTTCGCACCCTCGATGCGGCCGCCATCGATGCGCTCGCGACCGGGCTCGCGCGCGTGCGCGGCGGCGGCGGCCGGCTGTTCGTACTCGGCGTGGGCGGATCGGCCGGGCACGCGAGCCACGCGGTCAACGACTTCCGCAAGATCTGCGGCTTCGAGGCCTATACCCCGACCGACAACGTCTCCGAGCTCACCGCGCGCGTCAACGACGACGGCTGGGAGACCAGCTTCTCCGAGTGGCTCAAGGTGTCACGCCTCGGGCGGGCCGACGCGCTGCTCGTGTTCTCGGTCGGCGGCGGCAACCGCGAGAAGAACGTGTCTCCCAACTTGGTGCGCGCGCTCGAGTTGGCGGGCGAGCGAGGCGCCGCCGTGTTCGGCGTGGTCGGCAAAGACGGCGGCGCCACCAAGGCAGCCGCCGAGGCGTGTGTCATCATCCCGACGGTGGCGCCGGATCGGATCACGCCCCACACCGAGGGGCTCTGTGCGGTCGTCTGGCATCTGCTGGTGAGCCACCCTGCCCTCAAGCAGGCCGCCACCAAGTGGGAGTCGACGAAGTAACGCCGAGGTCGAGCCGGGCCGGCTCCCGTCGTTGCCAGTTACGGCGGGGTGTTGTTAAGGTGCCGCAACTTGTCTGATTATCCGTCGCAGCCCGGCGCGCCGGTCTCCGAGGGCCCCGACCCGGCTTCCGAAGCCGAGCCCGTGGCGGCCGGGGTCAGCATCGTCGTGCCCGAGGACGCGGCTGCCGAGATCCCCACCATCCCGACCTTGGCGGTCGTTCCGGAGGAGGAGATTCGCGCGCTGGTACCGGTGCCGGCGCCGGAGCCGACGGCGCCGCCGCCCGTGATCGGCACGGTCACACCGCTGGTTCGGATCGTCCGCGCCTACGGGATGCTGCTGCTCGAGGGCGTGTCGGTCGGGCTCGCGCTCTGGAGCCTGCGCGTCCGCGACAAACTGCCGCCCTACGTGGCCACCAACGAGCTCACCCCGCGCGGGCGGAGCTACCTGTTCGGCAACATGGGTGGCATGGCGGTGCTGGCCTGCCTGCTGGCGACAGCCATCCTGATCGTGTATCGGGTGCGCAAGCGCACCGCGGACGGCATCGATCTGGTCGAGCGGGGAGCATGGCGGGGCGCGCCGTTGATCGTTTCGGGTCTCGTGCCGCCGCTGTTTCAATGGCGGCTCTGGCTCGACCGCGAGCTGACCTTCCTGGCCCTCGCGACCATCGTCGTGCTCGGCCTGCAAGGGCTGATGCGCGCCGCGCTGGCGACGCCGCCGCTGTTCTCGCCCACGTTGTGGCAGCGGCTCGTCCGGCGGCGGCCGATGGCGTGGCTCGCGCCCAGGCTGGAGCGCTTCAGGCCCAAGCTGCCCTGGGTGATCCTGTTCGTCGCCATGGCCGGGTACGCGACCTTCTTCGCGTACAACACCGTGCGGGCTCACCGCGCCCTCTACACGATGAGCCTCGACCTCGGCCTCGAGGAGAACCTGATCTGGAACGCGCTGCACCTGGCGCGCCCGTTTCTCAAGTCGTCGCCTTTCGGCGGGCCCGACGCGTCGCACTTCGGCTACCACTTCACGCCCATCAGCTTCCTGATCGCCCTGCCCTACGCCCTGTATCAGCACGCCGAGACGTTGCTGGTGCTGCAGGCGATCGTGATGGCGCTGGGCGCGCTGCCGCTGTTTCTGTTTGCGCGCCGGCACCTGGGGAACCCCGCCGCGACGCTGCTGGCGGTGGCCTACCTCTGCTATCCGCCCCTGCACGGCTCGGGCCTATACGACTTTCACTACCTGCCGCTCGGGCCGTTCTTCCTGTGGATGACGTTGTACGCCCTGGATGCCCGCCGGAACTGGATGGCGGCCGTGTTCGTGGTGCTGACGCTGTCCGTGCGCGAGGACGTCGCCGCCGGGCTCGCCATCGTCGGGGGACTGCTGCTGCTGACGGGACTGCGGCCGCGCGCGGGGCTGCTGGTGGCCGCGATCGGCGGCGTGTATTTCGTGCTCCTGAAGCTCATCATCATGCCGCACGCGCTCAAGGGCTCGGCGGCCTTCGTATACATGTTCTCGGGTCTGCTGCCCCCGGGAGAGAGCAGCTTCGGCGGGGTGCTCAAGACCGTGTTCGGCAACCCGGTGTTCACGATGACCAGCCTGCTCGAGCGCGACAAGCTGGTCTACCTGCTGCAGATCCTCACTCCGCTCGCGTTCTTTCCGCTGCGCCGGCCGATCGGCCTTTTGTGCTGCCTGCCCGGGTTTTTCTTCACGCTGCTGTCCACCGGGTACGCGCCGCTCATCCAGACCTCGTTCCAATACACGGCCAACTGGACCTCCTACCTTTTCCTCGCCTGCGTCGTGAACCTGGTCTGGGTATCGCGCACGGCCGATCCGGCGTCGCCCAGCACGCGCCCGCGACGGGTCGCCTGGATGGTCGCGATCGGGGCCGGCATCCTGCTGACGACCAGCCAGTACGGCGCGTTCTTCCAGCAGGAGTACGTCAAGGGCGGCTTCGGCTATTACCACTTCAACGTCACCGCCGCGGACATGAAGCGGCACAAGGATCTCTACGAGCTCATCAAGCAGGTCCCCCCGCGCGCGAAGATCGTCGCCTCCGAGAACCTGGTCCCCCACGTGTCGAACCGGCCCAACGCGTACACGCTGCGGATGGGTCTTTACGACGCCGACTACCTACTCTTCGAAGGCCCGCGCGGCGGCGGCGAGGAGGGCACCGCGGTGCGCGACGCGTTCACGAAAGAGGGCTTCGGGGTCGTCGACACCCGGGATCCCTTCATCCTCGCCAAGCGCGGTCACTCCAAAGCGCTGAACGAGTCACTGCGCGGCAAGATCGGGTACTGACCGCCTGGCAATGGCCGCGGCTCAGGCGGCGCGTCGAGACGGCGGGGCCGTTGCCCACGACGCCGACCGTCGCCATGTCGACGTACGAGGCGGCGTCCCACATCGCCGGTATCTAATTCGTAAACCGGGCGATCGCGGCGACGATCACGATCGCGCCCGCGGCGGCGGGCAGGTGCTCCATCACGCGTGACGATCGGCCCGGCAAGCGCCCCTCTCCTATTACATATTCCCTCGGCGACGGACGCTGCGGGGTGCTGGAATATCGGAAAGCCCCGGGCTAAGCTGCCGCGCTCTTATGACTCGCCCTAAAGTTTCGCTCGTCATCCCCGCCCTCAACGAAGAAGAGGGGATCGTCGCGACGCTCAAGCGCGTCCCGAAGGTCATCGACGAGATCATCGTCGCTGACGGCGGGAGCAAGGACCGGACCCGCGAGCTGGCGGAGGCGGCGGGCGCGAAGGTGATCGTCGACACGCGCAAAGGCTATGGCCTCGCCTACCGGAAGGGGTTCGAGGCGGCGACCGGCGACATCATCACGACCGCGGACGCGGACGGGACGTACCCGACCGAGATGCTGCCGCACGTCGTGGAGCACCTGCTAACCCACAACCTCTCCTTCATCAACTGCTCCCGGTTTCCCCTCGCCAACACCAAGAGCATGGCCGGCCTCAACAAGCTGGGGAACATCGGCATGAGCCTTGCGGCCACCGTGCTCTACCTGCACACGTTCCGCGACATCGCGTCGGGGATGTGGGTGTTCCGGCGCGAGCTGCTCGACAAATTGGATCTGGGCACCAACGGGTGGGTGTTCTCGCCCGAGATCAAGCTCGAGGCGTACTGGGCCGACCCCACCCGCTTCGCCGAGTTCGTAATCCCCTACGATGAGCGCGTCGGCCGCACGCATATGGTGACCATGTGGCAGACCGGGCTGGAGGTGCTGGGCTTCATGGCCTACGAGCGCTGCAAGCACTTCCTGCGCTCGCGCGTCGTCAACGCCCGCCGGACCGTACCCACCAACCTGACCTCCGTCCCGTCCGCGAAAGACGACAAGCCGATCGCGAAATGACCGCCCCGCCGACACCGCGGACGATTCTCCTCACGGGCGCCGGCAGAGGGATCGGGCGCGCGATCGCTCTGGATCTGGCCAAGACCACGTCGGCGTCGCTCGTGCTGGTGAGCCGCAGCGACACCTGCCGGCAAACCGCCGAGGCGTGCAACGCCTCTCGCGCCGGATGCGCCAAGGCGATCACCTGGGACATCGGCGAGGACGGCGCGGCGCGAGACGCGGTGCTGCGCGAGATGCAGTCGGGCGCGGGACCGATCGCCCTCGTCCACGCCGCCAGCACGCTGGGTCCGGCCGGCCCGTTCGTCTCGAACGACATGGACGCTTGGTGGAAGGCGGTCGAGATCAACCTGCGGGCGACGGTGCGGCTCGTGCACGCGCTGCTCGGGCGCATGGTGCGCGAGAAGGACGGGCGCATGGTGTTGTTTGCGGGCGGCGGGGGAGGTTACGGCTACCCGCTCTTCACCAGCTACGCGGCCGCCAAGGTGGCGCTGGTGCGCTTCGTCGAGACGCTGGCGCTCGAGCTCGGACCGCCCGGTCCGACGATCTCGATCATCGCGCCGGGCGCCAACGAGACCGAGACCCTGGCCGAGATTCGCCGCGCCGGCGCGATCATCAAGACCGTGGTCGACATCTCCGAGCCTTGCCGCCTCGTGCGGCGGCTATTGACCGAGGACGCGCGCGGGCTGCACGGCCGCTTCATCCACGTGCGCGACGAATGGACGACTGAGACCGTCGCTGGCTTCAGCGAGGCGCACTGGAAGCTCCGGCGCGTCGAATGATCCGCATCCTTGTCATCGGCCACGGCTTGATCGGCAAGCAGCGGGCGCGCGCGATCGACGCGCTGTCACGGGATGAACGCATCACCGCTCTGGGCGGCGTCCGGCTGGCCGGGACGGTGGATCCGCAACCCCGCCCCGCCGACAGTTACGGCGGCGCGCCCCACTTCGGCTCACTCGACGAGGTGGACCCATCGTCGTTCGACGCGGCGGTGATCGCCATCCCGCACCACCTGATCGCCGACGTTGCCACCCGGGTCCTCGGCCAGCGCAAGCCGGCGCTGCTCGAGAAACCGCTCGGCCTCAACCTCGCGGAGGCCGAACGCATCGCCGCGCTGGCTGCCACGACCGAGAAGACGTGCTACGTCGGCTACAGCTTTCGCTTCCTGCCAACGTTGCGGATGGCGTTCGCGCGCGTCGCCGAGGGCTACCTCGGCAAGCTCCGCAGCGTGGACCTCATCTTCGCGCACGGTGGCCACCCGAAATCGGGCAACGAGTGGAAGCTCAAGCCGGAGGCGGCGGGCGGGGGCGTGCTGATCGATCCCGGCGTCCACGTCCTGGATCTGGCGCTGTGCTTCGTGCCCGGCGCGCGGGTTCACGCCGCCGCAGGGAGCACCGGCTTCTGGAAGACCGGCATCGAGGAGGACGTGCACGTGCTCCTGACCCACGACGACACGGTGATCTCGGTCCGCTCGTCGGTGATCCGGTGGGCCAACACGTTCCGCGTCGACGTCGTAGGTGAGGACGGCTACGCGATGATCGACGGCCGCGGCGGCACCTACGGCAACCACACGCTCCGGTTCGGCAAGCGCTGGGCCTGGGCGGACGGCCGCGGCGTGTCCCAGCGCGCCAGCGAAGAGGTCTTCGACCTCGGTACCGAGAGCCGCTACCTCGAAGAAGAGACGCGCGCCGTCGTCGAGGCCTGGCTCACGGGCGAGCCCGAGCGGTCGTTCCCACACCCCGCCAGCATCGCGGAGGCGCTGGCCGTCGCGCGACTGTGCGAGGACACGTACGCGCTCTTGCGCCGCTAGACGATTCTCCTGCAACACCGGCCGGCACCCTCCGTATTAGCGGTGAGAGCCCATTCAATGGGCGCATCCCACAAGAGAATCTTTGAGGACGCCACATTCTGTTCCACGACCCGCCGCGAGCCGAGGAGCTCGTTGGTTACCGATTCGAAATGCTCACCCCTGATGCGGAGGATACTGGACATGTCACACTTGATCACTCGAACGATCGCGGTCTTGGTAGTTACGGTGGCGCTGCTGTCGATCTCAAGGCAGGCAGAGGCTGCGGGAGGCAATAACCCGTGTGTCGTTTACGAAGTGAGTACCGATTCGTCGGGGCCAACGAGCCAGCCAGTTCGGCTCACGCTTCATTGTGTCAACGACAGCAACCAATACACCGCCGGCTACGCCACCTGTTCAGCTGCGAGCCTCGAGCAGGTGAAGCTCTGGTCGAGTTATGCCGTCGCCGCATTTCTCTCTGGAAAGCGCCTATATATCTATTGGGACAATACCTGTGGAACGAGGGCGATCTCATCAATCTATCTGAACAATTAGGAACAACACATGATCATCAAGCGGAAGGCCCCCCGCCGTGCTTTCAGTTGGCCTTTGGGCTTGCTAATGACAGCGATTGGACTGCTCGCGCGCCCTGCTGCGGCGGAAGTTGCGGTGATAACCGACAATCACGGCCCCGTGCTCGGAGAGACGCAAGACTTCACAATTTATCCATATTATTACGGTGGTGGCTGGGGCAGCATCAATCCTCCGTCCGCAGCGGTCCAAGCGCATCAAGCGTATCTTGCAAAGCTGGCCGCATTCATCTCCAACGCCTATCACCCGTCGGGTATCCAGCCGTTCATCAGACAATACCGTATCGGGGCAAACGCTTTCGCCGGTCCAGCGGCTGGAGACCTCACGCCAGCACCGAAACTGCTCAAGGACTCAGACATCAAGAGCATCATAACCTCGGCACAGGGGGCCTCGGGTGATCGTCATTTACCGGCCTATGGGCCCAACGTGCTGATAATGGTATTCCCTGATTCCGGATTCACGTATTGCTCTGACGTGAACATTTGCGGTAATGACTGGTCTTCCAAGGCGTATCACCTTACCGCCGGAGCCAACGCCTACTACGGAGTATTGTTCGGCGACAACACCGCCACGAGCTACAGCGTCGTTTCTCAAGCCGTGTCTCATGAAGTGTTTGAAGCATCGACGGATCCTGCGTTCAGCGCGTGGCAGGGCGCGGCTCCACCGCACAATGCAACCACCGAGGTGTGTGACTCCGATAATTCCGACGTTTTTAGCGACAACGGAATCATGGTTTGGTCCTGCTATGACAACTCCATCGGAGGAGCGCAAACGACCACCGGATACGATCCACCCACGGCATTCGATCCAATATCCTTCATCGTGCCCGTGATGAGCCCGTTCTGAAAGTGCTAACGCGTCTTTGCGCTCGTGGGGGCTGCTGCAGCCCCCAACGCGAGCGGAAGATTGATCTCATCTCCGGAAGGGGTCGGTGGAACAAGCGGGGGGGGTTCCTCGGGAGCGCTATTTCCGTTTGTCCGGTACTTTCGATTCCGTCGCCTGCCCCAGCTTTTCTTCCCCCCTTCGCCGGGTCAAGCTGTACGTCGACCAGGAGCGCAACCTGGCGTTCGACATACCGTTGCTCGCCGCGGGACCAGCGTGCGGCCCCCGAACGACAACCTTTTGACGCAATCCCGGGCGCCGCAGTAGTGGCTTGACGAATGACTCCCAAGGGCACGACGCTCGAGATCCGCGGACCGTTCTGGTTACTGGACCTTCAAGTTCGGGCTCGGCCCGCATTGCCGATGCACGCGAGCGACGTTTGGTGCGTGCCGCTTGGTCGTCCTGGTCACCGGCTCCCCGGTTCGCGAGGGTACGCCGACAGGCAACGACGAATACCACCCAACGAAGTGGGCCATAAACCCTTTGACAATTGCGACGGTGCCAATGACAAGGACGTTCTGGTCCGCGTTCGTCGCAACGACAGTCCTGGCCGGCCTGGGCACGTTCGGCTTCACGGCGCATGCGCTCCAAGGACTGCAACATGCAATGTTCTGGAAGCCGAACGTGCACGTCCTCCTGACCCACGACGACACGGTGATCTCCGTCCGCTCATCGGTGATCCGGTGGGCGAACACGTTCCGGGTCGACGTCGTCGGTGAGGACGGCTACGCGATGATCGACGGTCGTTGCGGCACCTACGGCAACCACACGCTCCGCTTCGGCAAGCGCTGGGCCTGGGCCGACGGCCGCGGCCTGTCCCAGCGCGCCAGCGAAGAGGTCTTCGACCTCGGCACCGAGAGCCGCTACCTCGAAGAAGAGACGCGCGCCGTGGTTGAGGCCTGCCTCACGGGCAAGCCCGAGCGGTCCTTCCCACACCCCGCCAGCATCGCGGAAGCGCTGGCCGTGGCGCGGCTGTGCGAGGACACGTACGCGTTCTTGCGCCGCTAGACGATTCTCCTGCAACACCGGCCGGCACCCTCCGTATTAGCGGTGAGAGCCCATTCAATGGGCGCATCCCACAAGGAGAATGCCAATGACAAGGAAGTTCTGGTCCGCGTTCGTCGCAACGACAGTCCTGGCCGGCCTGGGCACGTTCGGGTTCACGGCACACGCGTTCCAAAGACGGCAACATGCAATGTTCTGCAAGCCTGACCCAGCTCAACCCAGCAGTCAGGGAACATGGAGCCTCACGAGCGGCCAATATCGCTGGACCAGCACAGCCGGCGTCGGAGGCCTCCTCCTTTGTCCGCTCCTGGACGACGACTCCGCGCCCATAAAGACCCTGGCCTGGATTTCGATCCAGGGGTATGACGCAAACCCCGATTCCAGCGACATCATCTCAACTCAGCTGTCCGCAACACCTTGTATCACCTATGAAGCAGGACTCGCTGGCGGGTCCTGCGATAGTGCGCACAAGTCGACATCGGGCACGACGTTCACCGGCGCGGTGGACATGCTGATTGACAGGACCCTTTTCGGATCCAAGGGGACATTCGACTTCCCCTACGTCTCCGTCACGGTTCCCTCCACTTTCCAAAATGGACTGTCGTCGTTGTGGGGACTCAACTGGGCAACCTAGCCCTCACTCACGCGGTCTCGTGACATAGCTGAGGGAACGCGATGAAACAAAGGGTGGCGCTCTTTTCGGCCGTACTTGCGGGCCTTCTGTCGGGTGTCGGCTCCTCGCTGCTGGTCACGGCGATGCAAGCCCGCCGGAATACGACTGTCGCGCGTCCTTCACCCTCTTCGTCATCGCAGGTCGTGCACGTCGACCACCTCGCCGAACATCGCGCCGCCGTGCGTGAACACGACGCGCAGCCGATCGACCGCGACTGGTCGCTACCGATGGCCCGTTCGCTCACATCGACGCTGTCGCGACTCGGAACCACGACCGGGTTCCGAGTCGCCAGCGTCGATTGCCGAACGACCCTGTGCGTTGCGGACCTGGACTGGGAACACTACAACGCCGCACTCGGGCACTACGGGGACGTGTTGCACGACCGATCTCCGGGCGGCTGCAGTCGGGAAACCATACTGCCGCCGCCGAGTGGCGCGTCTGGTCGCTATCGAGCCGAGGTCATTTTTCGCTGCGAGCGATCGTCAGCCGGACAGCAATCGCGGCAGATCGAGCGACAGGTTGCTACGGACTAGGTGCGCCATGCTGTCGCATTCGCTGGGGACGATGCCGTAGCGGCTCTCGAAGTGACGCCGGAGACCTTCGAGGACGACCTCGCCCGCAGTCCAGATCCAGCGCGCGACCGTCACCCGGTGCACGCCATACGCGGCGGCGATCTTTTCGATGCTGACGCCCTCGACGACATGCAGGCGGAGCACGGTTCGGTCGCGCTTTCCCAGCGACGTCAGTTCCGTCCTGAGCGCTTCCTCGAAGGCCTTCTTGAGTTGAGCCTTTGCCAACACCGTGCAGGCATCGGGATTGTGTCCTGCCGCATCGATCTCGAGCGGCACCTCCGTGGCGCCACCCGACGGCCGCGCGCGGTGCAAGTCGATTGCGATTCGAATCGCGACGACCTTGATCCACTGCTCGAGCGGGCCCACAGCGTTGTACGAGCGGAGGCGGGGCCGTGCGCCGGCAAACAGGCGTTCTCGGATCGATTGCAAGACGTCGGACGTCGCGGCGCCGGATCCCAAGCGGCGGATGCGCGCCTCGAGCCGGCAGACGAAGCGCTCGTCGATGATGGCGACCGCGTTGGCATCGCCTTGGCCCGCCGCACAGGCGAGGTAGAAGTCGCCGGCCCATGCCCGAAGGCCTTCCTCCGCGACACCGACGTCATGGACCGCATCCGCGAACGCTCCCAACTCGATCTCGACGCCGGGCCACTGTGCGACGCCGGCTTGGTAGGCGGCGTCGATCGTGATCTGCGGGAGCATGCGGATTGCCAGCCGGCTTGGCTTCCTATAATACCGACTCTCGTGGGGAACGGGACCTCTTGCTTGACGGACAGCGCGGTGGTCGGGTTCTTCGTCGCAGCACTGCCCGGCTCGGAGATGGAGCGGATCGAAGAGCACCTCGCGAGTTGTTCGGCCTGCGCTCGTCTGGTCGCAGAGGCCGCTCGAGAAACCGGATCGCAGAAGGGCACCTGGTCGGATCGCCTGCGCCCGGGCGTGGTCACGCCCGGCACGGTCGTCGCGGGTCGCTACCTGATTCGCCGTTCGCTCGGGCGGGGTGCCATGGGCGAGGTTCACGAAGCCGAGGATCGACTGCTCGACAAGGTCGTCGCGCTCAAGACCTTGAACGCGCGGTTGACCGGCTGGCCGGGCGCAATCGACCGCCTCAAATCGGAGGTCGCGATGGCGCACCGAGTGACCCACCCGAACGTGAATCGCGTATTCGACCTGGGCGTGGACCACCAGGCTGCCACCGAGGGTCAGGAAGCCTTCGTCTTCCTCACCATGGAGTACTTGGCTGGTGAAACCGCTTCGACGTTTCTCCGGCGGCGGGGCCCTCTGCCCCCGATCGAGGCCCTACCGCTGCTCTCCCAAATCGCCGCTGGGCTGGCGGCGGCTCACGACGTGGGGGTCGTTCACCGCGATCTGAAGGCGGAGAACGTCATGCTCGTCGGGCAGCCCGACGGGAACCTCCGCGCCGTCATCACCGACTTCGGGCTGGCCGGCTCGATCATCTCCGACCTCTCCGCGCCAGACGTTCGCTGGTTTTCGGGGACGCTGGCGTATGCCGCGCCGGAACGTCTGGCGGGCCACCGCGCCACGCCGGCGAGCGACGTGTACTCCTTCGGCCTGCTCGCGCACCACATGTTGACGGGCGCGCTTCCCGCGACGGCATCCGCCGCGGTGGTTGCGGCCGCCATTCGGCTCGGGGAGCGGCTGGGATCTGCCAGCCTCGACGAGCCGGCCCTCGGCCCCGCATGGGACCGTTTCGTGATGCGGACGCTGCATCCGACTCCGAGCGAGCGCTATTCCAACGGCGCGGAGCTGCGCGAGGGCCTCCGCTCGCTACCCGATACCGCCCGCGCTTCGGTCGCGCCACGGCGGGCATTGCGGTGGGGCGCGGCCGCCGCGGCGGTCCTGGTTGGTGCCATCTGGGTTACGACACGTTCCCGAACGCGAAGCCACTGGCCAGCTTCCTGGGCCGACTCTCCCTCGGTGCTCGAAAGTCCGCGAACTCTCGGGCCGCCAGCCACGATCGAGATCCCGTCGCCGCGAGTTGCTGCGCGCGTGCCGGTCCGAGAGCCGGAGCGTCCTGTCCTGGGTTCGAAGGTCACCCGCGCTGGCGCTCGCCAGCGGGCGAGGCAGCCTGGGTCCGTGATTGCCCACGACGTCCCCGTGCCGTCCATCCAACCCAAAGCCCAGGAACAGGACCACGGCGGCGTCGATATCGTTCGCGAGCTCCGGGATGACCGGATAGGCAGTCGATCGGGTGACGGGCTCGGCTCGGATCTCGCTGATCCCTTTACGAGCTGGTCGAAGGCGAAGAGGGAACTCGGAAGGTGACGATCGCACTCGCGCTGGTCTTGCGCTTCCTCGCAACCGCAGCCCCTGAGGGCGGCGAGCCGGCCCCTTTGCCCGCGCCCGATACGCAGGACGGCGAGGGCGAGACCTTGTTCCGAGCGGGGGTGGCCGCCTACGACGGTCACGACTACGCACGCGCCATCGAATCGTTCACCAGCGCCTACGCGATGTCGAAAGCACCAGAGATTCTCTTCGACCTTGGCCATAGCTACCGCGCGCTGGGAGATTGCCGTAACGCATTCGAGAGTTTCAGCGCGTTCATTGCGGTGGCCGGTGAAGGTGACCCTCTCGTCCCCAAGGCGCGAGCTCGCCAGGCCGACTTGAGCTCGTGCGCGATCGCCGCGATGATCGCCAAAGGCGAAGCTCGGGGGGAAAGACAGGGCACCCGTCCCCCGCCGCTGATAACGAGCCCGACCTCGAGCTTGCCGGCGACGCTCGACGGAACGCCCGCGCACCGCGGTCGCCCTACCCGAATCACGGGTACCGCGAGAGGCGTGTGGTGTTCAGGCGCCACTGGGAGCGCCGTCACCTTGGCGGGCCTGGCTCTCGTCTTCGGCGGAGCGGCATGGTCACTTTCCGGCACCGCCGAAACCTCGACGGTCTGGAACTCGGAAGCTCAGCGCGCAGACAGCCGCGGTCGCGCGTTCGGCGAAGCCTCGACGATGGCCTTCATCGGCGCCGGAGCGGCGGGGGTCGCGGCGGCAGTCGGCTGCTGGTTGGCTGCCCGGGAAGCGCAGGCCAGCTCACGATGAGCGTTCCCGAACGGCACCGCGGTGGCGTCGGGCTGGCGTGTCTGCCCGCTCTGCTCCTCCTCTCGTGCTACCGCCCAACCTTCTCGGACTGCATCCTGCAATGCGGCGCCGAAGCGGCCTGTCCCGCGGCCATGATCTGTGACAACGGCCTCTGCGCCCATCAACGGGGTTCCTGTTCCACGGACGCCTTGCCCGGCAGGCCGGCTCGTGATCTCAACGGAGATGGCAAAGCCGACGGCGTGGCCGTGAACGACCACGACATCGATGTTCTGATCTCAGACGGAACGAGGTTCTTGCCGTTCGCCAGGTGGTTCAACACCAACTTCATGGGAGCTCGGGGCGTGTACGTCGCGGACGTGACGGGGGACGGATTCGCCGACGCGATCGCCTTCGCCGACTCATTCGTGGCGATTCTTCGTTCGACGGGGTTGAGCTTCGGAACGATCATTCAGAACTATGAGACATGGATGGCCGAGCCATTTCTAGGCCAGAAGGGCACTTTCACGGCCGACGTGGACGGAGACGGCCTGTCTGACGCGATCGCGGTCGACCGAGACAGGATTCGGGTGGCGCTGTCGACCGGACACGAGTTCGGACCGGCCATCGCTTGGCGAGTCGAAAACCTCGAAAGTTGTCTCGAGTCCTTCTTCATCGACATCGACGGGGACGACAAAGCGGACGCGATATGCACGGGGGTCGGCTTCGTGGACGTCTTCCGATCGACAGGACTTTCCTTCGCGCAGCGTGAGACATGGTCCAAGCAGCGCTTCCAGGGCCAGCGCGGCACGTTCTTTGCCGACGCGGACGGAGATGGAAAAGCAGACGGCGTTCGCGTCAACGACGCGACAGCCTGGGTCATGCTCTCCGACGGGTCGGCTTTTGGGTCGGAGACCCTCTGGTACAGCGGTTCGCTCGGGACTGCCAAGCAAACGTTCTTGGCGGATGCGAACGGCGATGGCCGCGCGGATCTCGTGACCGTCGAGCCTGAACGCGTCACCGTCGCCCTCTCGACCGGAAGCGGTTTCGCAACTCCGACCGTCTGGTACGCCGGCCAGTTTACGGGCTCCTGGAACATCACATTCGCGCCCGAGCCCGCGGGCGGTCACTGACGATTGTCTGCTATAGGTGCAACAAGTTCGGTTGGCCTCCGTATTGACGCTTCGGAGGCGCCATGGTGCAGACAGCGCGCACGCTCGATGACTCGAAACGCGGCAAGAGCTTCTTCCGACTGCTGCCGAGTGTCAGTGTGAGTTAACGGTTTGGCCAAAGGACGGATTGTCTTTGGACGTCAGCAACTGGCGTGCCCGACGCGGTGGAAGGGCGCTTCCAGATCGAATCTCGGCGCCGAGGACGGCGCTGGTACGTCATCGTCGCCCACGTGGTTTGGTCGTCGACTTCACGGCCGAAGGCGCGCCCTTCGGCGTGGAGATCACGGCATCGCTCCGGTCCTGAGCAGGCCCGTCGGACATCGCCGCTGCCCTTCATCGCAGCACCGAACTGGCGGCTGCGCTCCCTGATCGTCCCATAGCCGCACGCCGCCCGGGCTGCGGCCCGTCCGGCACGCTGTCCATCGTCACGCAGGAACCCGCGTGCCACGTCGCGCTGGTGACCGACACGGGCTACGACAGCCTGCTCGCCCTCTCGGACCGGATGACCCTGCGCGCCGCGGACGAGGTCGCGGCGCTCGCCGCGGAGGCCGGCTTTGCGCTCGCCGCCCGGCGGACCTCGAAGACGCCCGCCGGCAAGAAGCTGGTCAGCTCGATCTTCGACAAGGCCTGCGCGCCGCTCGACCGCCGGCCGCGACAGGGCCGCTGCTGACCGAGGTTGGTGGATCGCGCGCGCTGATCGAGAATGGGCGCGTCATGGTAGGCGCCTACGTTTGGCTGTGGCTGGCGATGGCGGTCCACGGGACCGGTGGATGCCCCACCGCCGGCGACGTCGAGGCGAAGCTGGCACCGCTGCTTCCCCCCGGGTTCGCCGGGAGCTCCGCCGACCAGGCGTCCATCGTCGAGGATGGCGACGGCAACGTCACCGTGTCGCTGGCGCGCCCGGACGGACTCTTCATCGGCCAGCGCCGGCTGCCTCGCGCAGCCACCTGCGTGGAACAGGCCGAAACCGTCGCGGTCACGCTCGCCGTCTGGGAAGCGCAGGTTCACCCCGAGATCGCCTTGAAGTTGGATCGGCTGGCGACGCCGCCCCCTGCCCCGCCCGCGCCGACGCCCCCTCTCAAAACCGAAGGCGTCGTCCAGCGCGGAGAGCCCGTCGCGCCGAGGCGGCCGACCACGCTGGCTGTCGGCGCAGCGGCACTCGGCTCCTGGCAGTCGAACTCACTCGCCCCGGGCGGAAGGATCGACGCCACCTGGCGCTCTGACGCACAACCCTGGCGCGCCCGCCTCTCGCTGGCTGGCGTCGGGAAGCACACCGTCGATCTTTCTCCCGGGCAGGCCGGGTGGTGGAGGCTCTACGCGGCGCTCGGCGCCGACTATGTGCTGCCGTTCGCCAGCCGCTGGAGCGTGGCGCTGGGCGCCGCGGGCGTCGTCGCAGCCACCACCATCGAAGGCTCAGGATTCGCGATCAACCACACCGCCAGCGCGCTCGATCTCGGCGCCGAGACCATCCTGCGCCTCGACGTGCGCCTCGCCGTGGTGCGGCCGTGGGCTGGCGTCGGCCTCCTGACGTGGTTTCGACGGCAGAGCCTGTCGGTCACCGGGATCTCACCGTCGCGCGAGCTCCCGCGCCTCGAGCCCGTGATCGCGCTCGGCGCCGATTTCTGCTGGGCGCCGTGAAACGTTTCGCCGCCGCGGGACACCAAACGGGCTCCGTGACGGCCCCCTCGCGCGATCCCAACGCTCGAACGGACCGGCCGTCGGAAACGCAGGAGTTCGATGCGGTCTACAAAGCGCACGCGCAGAAGGTCGCCCGATGGGCGGCGCGGCTGGGAGGTCCCGGCGTCGACGTCGAGGATGTCACGCAGGACGTCTTCCTGGTGGCTGATCGCCGCCTGCCCGAGTTTCGCCACGACAGCCAGATCGGCACCTGGTTGTTCAGCATCACCGCCAAGATCGTCGCGAACGATCGGCGCCGCCGGCAGTTCCGCCGCTGGTGGCAGCGCCTGATGCCCAACCCGGGGGAGAACGTCGCCGACGCGGCCGACACGCCGCTCGAAGAGCTCGAGCGCCGCGAGCGGCGGGCGCAGTTCTACGAGGCGCTCGACGCCCTCAACGAACGCCAGCGCCGCGTGCTGGTGCTGTTCGAGCTAGAGGAGCTGTCCGCGGCCCAGATCGCCGAGCTCACCGGCCTCAGCGCCGGCAACGTGCGCGTGGTGCTCCATCGGGCGCGCGCCGCGTTCCTCAAGCGCATGACGGCCACCGAGCTGCGCGCAGCGGTCGCCGACGAGCGCCAGACAAAACGGGAGCGGGACGCATGAGGAACCCGCCTTCCCAAGATCCCGTGCGCTGGCGCAGCGGCGGCGCGGACACGCACGCAATAGAATCGCGCGCGGGCGTGCTCGCCGACGCCGCGGCCGAGGTGCCGTCGCTGACGCCGCAAGCCCTGTCCCGCATTCGCAGCGCGGTGCTCGCGCGCCGATCTGACGATCGATCGGGTGCGCTTCGCCGGCTGCCGTTAGCGGCTCAGCTCGCGCTCGGCCTCGGGGTTGTCTTGCTGTGCGCGACCACGGCGGGCGGCGCCACCCTGCTCTGGCGCAAGTACGTCAGCGGGCCTCGTCACGCCGCGCCACCCGCGGCCGATGCGACACCGGCGGCACCGACGCGGCTCTCGCACGCGGCGTCGCCTCGATCGTCGTCGCCCGCGACCGCGCCCGAAACGCCGGCGCCCGCGCCCGAGGCCGCATCCGCCGGGATCGAGTCGCCGCGGCCCGCTGCGGCGCCGGCCCCCGTCTCCGTTCCACGGGCGCCGCCGTCATCGATGCCGCGCGCGGCCTCCCAGCCCCGCGCGCTCGTTCCGGAATCACCAGCGGCGACGGGCGCCCTCTCGCCACCCGCTTTCGAGCCGTCGCCGACCTCGCCGCCCGAGCGCCCCGCCGCGCCCGCCAGGCTCACCGAAGCTGCGCTGGTCGCCGACGCCCTCGCCCAGCTCCGCCAGCGCAGCGATCCGCGCGCGGCGCTGGCGACCCTCGACAGACATGCGCGCGAGTTTCCTCACGGTGTTCTCGGGAGCGAAGCCGCGCGCACGCGCATCGAGGCGACGCTCCAGCTCCGCGACCTGAAGGCGGCTCTGGCCCTCCTCGACGCGAGGTCAGCGCCGGCCGAGGCCCTGGGCGCGGATCTCCTACTGACGCGCGCCGAGCTGCGCGCTGCGAACGGACGTTTTCGCGAAGCGCTCGCCGACTTCACGCGCGTGTTCGACGGCGAGGCCGGTCTGCTTCCGGCGGGCGGCGACGAACGCGCGCTCTACGGTCGCGCCGTGTGTCGCGCCCGCCTCGGCCAGGACGACCGCGCCCGCGTCGATCTACTCGCCTACCAGCGTCGGTTTCCTGACGGCCGGTTCGCGACCGAGGTGCGTCGACTGCTGGCGGAACCTTCGCCGCCGGCCCCGTAACGGAATAGCCGCGCACGACACGAAGCAGTTCAAGGAGCCTTTCATGACTTACTCAGACCTCTGTCCTCGCGTCGCAGGGTGGCTATTCACCGTCGCCGTCGCAGCAGCAGCATGCAACGGCCGCTCGACGATCGGCGAGCAACCCGGCCACGGCGGCACGGGAGGCACAGCCACCGCCGGCAAGCCTGGTGGCGGGGGTACCACGGGCGTGGCCGGTTACGTCTTGGACGGGTTCGGCGGCAACGTGTTCACCGGTTCGGGTGGCACCGCGGGGACGATGGGTTCCGCGGGAACGAATGCGGGTGCGGGGACGTCTGGCCTGGCCGGGATCACCGGCGAGGCCGGCGCGATGAGCGTCAACCCTTGCAACTCGGGCGCCGCGGGAGGCGTGGGGGGTGGAATGGTCGGGACGCGCCGGTTTCTCAGCCCCGTCGAGTACGTCACGCGTCTCGGGGCATATCTCGTCGCGCTCGGCGATTTGGACGGCGACAGTAGGCCGGATATCGCCGTCCAGAACCGCGATACGCCCGGCCGTGGGGGAACCGACGGGGGCAACGCGGGCACGGATGGACGAGGACCAGGCTTTTTCGGCAGCGTCAGCGTGTTCCTAAGCCGCGCCGGCGGAGGCTTCGCCGAACCGACCCACTACACGCGCGGAGAGCCGTTCGGGCTCGCCATCGGCGATGTGAACGGCGACGGCAAGCCGGACGTGGCCGTCAAGAAGTGGGCCGGCGTCGACGTCCTCGTGAATAACGGCGACGGATCGCTGGCAGCACCTCTCAGCATCGCGAGCGACGCTGGGACGTACGGTGTCTCGATCGCGGATTTGAACGCGGATGGCAGAGCGGACATCGTGATGCCGCAGGAAGGCCACTTAGACGCTAACAACGTGCTCGTGGACGGAGCGGTCCAGGTGTTGTTCAACATGGGACCTGCGCTGTTCGTCGCCGCGTCGTTCCCAGCGGGCGCGAACGCCGCCGCGCTGGCGATCGGCGATCTGAATGGCGACGGTAGGCCAGACCTCCCCGTCGCCAGTGGGTCCGGCGTCAGCGTGCTGCTCAACAATGGGAACGGGACCTTTGCAGCGCCCGCCAGTTTCGGCGCCGGCACCTACCCGAGCTCGATGGCGATCGGGGACCTGAACGGCGACGGTAAGGCCGACCTCGCGGTCGCTAGCCAGGGTGGCGTCAGCGTGCTGCTCAACCTCGGCAACGGGTCGTTCGCCGCGGCAATCAACTACTCCGCCGCGATGCGAGCCGTCGTCATCGGCGACCTGAGCGGCGACGGCAAGCCAGACCTCGTCGGCGTGGCGCCGGAAACGTGCAGCGGCATCGCTGTCTTGGTGAACGCCGGGGACGGAACCTTCGGCGTCACCCCGGTCGCGATCGGCAACGGCGTGGCGGCAAGAAGCCTGGCGCTGGGAGATGTGAACGGCGACGGGCGTCTCGACGTGGTCGCGCCCACCTTCGAGGGCGTCGCCGTGATCCTGAGCGAGACTCCCTAAGGCCGCGCGCGTAAATTATCTATCTACGTGCCGGCAGTTCTAGACCAGCAAAACAAGCGCGAGCAAACGTACGAGTTGAAAAACTAATTTGGATCAAACGCCTAAGCACCTACTCTCGCAGTTGCTCCGACAGGTACCGCTCGCGGCCGATATCGTTGACGATGGTCAGCTGGGCCTCGAGCCACTCGATCGAGTCCTCTTCCTCGCCGAGCAGGTGCTCGAGCAGCTCGCGGGTGCCGGCGTCGCGCTTGTCGAGGCAGAGGACGATCGCCTTGTTGAGCCGGACGACGGCCTCCTGCTCCAGCGTCAGGTCGAGTTTGTGCATCTCGATCGGCTCCTGACCCACCCGCACGGAGCCGAGGCGCTGCAGGTTCGGCACGGCTTCGAGGTACAGGATGCGCTCGCGAGGACACGCCTTTCAAGCTGCTAATCTCGCCGCGTCATTGGCCGAGGTAGGGCTGGTAACCGCCTGCGCCCTCCAAGAGCCCGTTGCCACGGAGCGTTCCGTTCGGGAGGCGGCGACGCTACCGAAGCGGGGGTCCCCGGCCGCGACGGTCACGCCGTGCGCGTCGATTCAATTCACCGCGCGCGTCGCGCGACCGCCGGCCACCCGGGGGCGGGCTGCGAAACTCCTCGGCGTCTCGCGCTCGACGCTCTACCGGTACCTACAAGAGCAGCAGAGCGCGCCATCCGAGGCGGCAAGGGACTGAGCTTCCCGGACCGCCTAGAGCAAGAGCGCGGTCGCTGCCAGTGCGACTTCAGCCCGCCGTCCGCGCGCGCCAGGACGCGAGCGTCGCGGCCAGCGTGTCTTCGAGGGTGAAACGCGGGGCGTAGCCGAGCGCAGCGAGGCGCGAGGCGTCGCCGACGATGCGGCGGTCGTCGGCCGGACGCAGGCGTGAGGGATCGGCGACGGGCGTGAACGGCTTTCGCGAGAGGCCCTGCAGGATCGTGACGACCGCCGAAAGTGGGGCGGTGGTGGCGTTACAAAGGTTGTAGGCGGTCCCCGGCGCGCCGCGCTCCGAGAGCAGCACGAGCGCCGCCACCGCGTCGCGCACGTCGATGAAGTCACGCTCGGAGGTCAGCGGTCCGACGATGAAGCGGTCGGTTTCGCCGCGCTCGAGCGCGACGACGTTGCGGCAGAAGTCCGAGACCGCGTCCTTGGTCTTGCGCGGTCCGATGACGGCGAACGGGCGGACGTGCATCGCCCGCAGGCGGTAGACGTCGGCGTAGACGCGGCAGAGCAGCCCCTGCGCCGCCTTGCTCACGCCGTAGGGGCTCGTGGGCAAGAGCGGCAGCTCCTCGGTCAGCACGGCAGCCGTCTCCGCGGTCTTCCCGTACTCGGCGCTCGACCCGACCGACACGAACGCCGCGCCGGGCGCATGCCTGCGCGCGGCCTCCAGGAGATGGGTGGTGCCCACGACGTTCGTCGCGATCGTCGTCGACGGATCCGCAAACGAGGCGGCGATGTTGTTGAGCGCGGCCAGGTGGAAGATCCGGTCGGGGCGGGCGCGCGCGATCGCGTCCGACACCACCTGGGCGTTCCCGATGTCGCCCGAGAACCGGACGATGCCGGCTGTACCGCTCGCGCCCCGCGCGAGGCCCGACACTTCGTCGCCGCCCGCGAGCAGCGCCTCGGCGAGGTGCGATCCGATGAAGCCGTCGACGCCGGTGATGAACGACCGCATCGCGCCGCCTAGCGGAGCACGACCGTCTGCCCGGTCTTTGCCGCGCTGTATGCGGCGTTGACGATCCGCATCGCGGCAAGCCCGTCCTCGCCATCGCCGAGCGGACGGCGCCCGGCTTCGATCGCCGCCACGAACTCGTCCCACTCTGACTTCCAGGACGTGTCGCCGCCGCGGTACTCGATGGTCCGGTGCGAAAACGGCCCGGTTGGGTCGTGCTCGGAGACGGTGAGCGTCTCGACGCCGTAGCTGGCGCCGAGGCCGCCGACGACCAGCGAACCCTTTTCGCCGTAGACCTCGAACTCGAACAGGTTGGTCCACTGGGTGAGGCTCGAGTGAACGCTGGCGATCACGCCGGCCGCCGTCTCCATCAGCAGAAACCCGTTCTCCTCGAGAGGGGCAATCGGCCAGCGCGTCGTGCTGGTGAAGCCGGTGACCCGGGCGACGTCACCGAGGAACCAGCGGTAGAGATCGACGACGTGCAAGCCCTGCTCCATCAGCTGACCGCCCGCCGCGAGCGCGGGGTTCGACCGCCACTCTTTTTCGATTCCCTGCCGCCCGCCGATGCCGTAGCGCGCACGCCCGAACACGGGCTTGCCGATCAGGCCCGCCGTGAACAGCCGGTACGCCTCCAGCACGGCGGGATGATGACGGTGGTTGAACCCGCATTTCAGCGTGCGCCCGCTGCGCGCGGCGGCCGCGAGGAGCGCCCGCGCCTCATCTTCGGTGCGCGTCAGCGGCTTCTCGCACAACACGTGCTTGCCGGCCTCGAGGGCCGCCATCGCGATCTCGGCGTGGGTGTCGGGATAGGTCAGGACCAAAACGATGTCGATGGACGGGTCGGCGATCACCGGGCGCCAGTCGGTGCCGGCTAGGGCGCCGATGGGAGCGGCCAGCTTGCGCGCCTTGCCCTCGTCACGGTCGATCACCGCTGCGACGGTGAAGCGCGGGTCCTCGACGATGGGTGGGATTCGACGGCGGGCTTGCAGGCCCGCACCGATGACGGCGACCTTCTTCATGAGGCCCCCGCCGGCCGGCCCGCCGAACGGCCGAAGCCCTGGTAGTCGATCCCGGCCGCCGTGAGCGTGGCCGGGTCGAGGTAGTTCTTGCTGTCCACGAGCAACGGCCGGTTCATGAGCTTGGCCAGCGACGCGAACGGCAGCTCCCGGAACTGCGGCCACTCGGTCACCAACACGAGGGCGTCCGCGCCGGTCGCCAGCTCGCGCACGCTCTTCGCGCGCGTGAACGCGCTGCCGACCTCCGCCAGCTCCTCGGCGCTGGCCTTGGGATCGTACCCGGCGCACGCAGCCCCAGCGGCGGCGAGCTTGTCCATGATCTTGAGCGCAGGCGACCGCCGCACGGTCGACGTCCCCGGCTTGTAAGTCAGGCCCAGCACGCCCACCCGCTTGCCTGCCAGCGATCCCAGCTTGCGCTGAAGGCGAACGATGATCTCGTCGAACGTCCCCTCGTTGACGTCGACGATCGCGTCGAGCAGCTTGGCGTGATAGCCGAGCTCGCCCGCGAACTTGCGCAACTGGGTCACGTCGCGCGCCAGCGTGCCGCCCGAAAAACCGAGGCCCGGCATCATCAGCGCCGACTTCCCAATCCGTTTGTCGAGCTTGAGCGCGCGCCCGACCGCGACCGCGTCCGCGCCCAGCCGATCGGAGAGGTTGGCGATCTCGTTGATGAACGTGATGGACGTCGCGAGAAACGCGTTGAGCGCGTGCTTGACCATCTCGGCGCTGCGCAAGTCCATCGCCAGCTTCTCGGTCTTGAACGGCTTGTAGAGCGCCTGCGCGGCCGCGGCCGCGCGCGCGTCGTTGCTTCCCAGCACCAGCATGTCGGGCTCGAGGAAGCGGGCGATCGCCGCGCCGAGACGCAGGTTCTCGGGGGTGTAGACCACGCCCGAGCGCCAACCGGGATTGGCGGCCCGCGTGTCCGCCTCGATGCGCTCGGAGGAACCGAGCGGCAACTGACTGGTGATCACGAGCGGTGTGCCCGGCCGGAGGTGGGGCGCCGCCAGGCGCGCCGCCTCGGCCACCGGCGAGATGTCGACCTCGTCCCGCTCGTTGACCGGCGAATCGTAGGCGATGACGACGTAGTCGGCTTCCGCCACCGCGGCGGCGGCGTCGGCGGTGAACGACAAGGTCTTCTTGCGGAGGTGCTTCTTGGTCAGCTCCTCGAGCCCGGGCTCGTAGAGCGGCGGCACGCCCTTCTGCAGCTTGCGCGCGCGGGCGGCGTCGAGATCCACGCCGATGACCCGATATCCCTTCTCGGCGAACCCGACCGCGTTCACCGCGCCCAGGTGCCAGATGCCGATGACCGACACCGCGGATTTGCGGCGCGCGCGCTTCACGACAGCGTATCCAGGGTCAGGCGAAAGCGCTCGGTGCCCAGCAGCCGGCGCGTCGCGCTGCGCACCGCCTCGGTCGAGGTGCGCTTGCAGTACCAGCCGTGCTCGTGGATGCGTGTTGTGTCGAGCAGCACGACTGGCTGATCTCCTGGCCAGCCGCGCGGCGTGCCCGTGAACTCGTAGCGGACGTCCGAGAGGCCCATCTCTTCGATGATGATCTTGCTGATGTCCATGACCTTGGTCGTCGAGTCCGTGCCCAGATTGACCAGCACCGGAAACGGACCATCAGGCAGCGTCTGGTGCATGTAGAGCATTCCGTGGATGCAGTCTTCGACGAGGAAGTAGTTCTTCTCGCCCCGCCCCGTCCCCAGAACCTCGAGCACGCCCGGGCTCTTCTTCAGCTTGGCGATGAAATCGTAGATGACGCCGTGATTCGTCCGCTCGCCGATCACGTTGCCGAACCGGTAGATCCACGCCCGCAGCCCGAACAGGTTGCAATACGACGAGATGAACGCCTCCGACGCGATCTTGCCCGCGCCGTAGAGCGACAGCGGCAAGAGCGGCCCGGAGCGCTCGTTGAACGTGCCCTCCACCGACTCGCCGTAAACCGCGCCCGTCGACGAGAACAGCATCTCCTTGACGCCGGCCTTGACCATCGCCTCGAGCACCGACCAGGTCGCCACCACGTCGTTGTCGAGATCGATGCGGTGTTTCGTGAAACCCGACGGGATGTCGGTGTTGGCGCCGAGGTGAAACACGACGTCGTGGCCCGCCATCGCCTCGACCAGGGGATCGAGCTCCGTCAGATCGCGCTTGTGGAAGCTGATCTTCCCTTGTTTGGCGTAGTCGGCGATGTACCGGTCGGTGGACAGCGACAGGTTGTCGTAGACCGTCACCTGATGCCCGGCGGACACCAACAAGTCGACGACGTGGCTGCCAATGAAGCCGGCGCCCCCGGTCACGAACCAGCGCCGCGGGCGCGCCGCGAGCGCGTTGGCGACGGCATCACGCATGGGCGCCACCAAATCGCGGGTCCGCCAGCAGCGCGGTCACCGTCGCGGACACCGCGCGCGCCGAGTCGTATTTCGGCTTCCAGCCGAGCTTGGCGAGCCGGGCGTTCTTGAGCCGGATGACGGGGACGTCCCCTTTCCAACCGATCTTCCCCGGGGTGTGGGTGCGCTTGACGTTCTTCAACTTCATGCCCGCGATTACGAGGTCTGCGATCTTGTTGACCGTGACGAACGACGTCGACGTCAAGTTGAAGATCGACAAGGGCGTCTTCACCTTCTTCTGAACCAGCAAGAGCGCGTCAATGACGTCGGCGACGTGGAGGTAGGCCTTGCTCTGCTTGCCGTCGCCCAGGATGGCGAGCTCGGCGGGGTTCTTCTGCAGCTTGCGCATGAAATCGAACACCACCCCGTGCGTCGAACGCGGCCCGATGATGTTGGCGGGGCGGACGACCCACGCCTGCATCCCGAACAGATGCACGAACGCGGAGATTAGCCCCTCGGCGCCCAGCTTGGACGCACCGTACATCGACACCGGCTCGAGCGGCCCGTGCGTCTCCGGGATGAACGTCGCGCCCCTATCGCCGTAGACACCGCTGCCCGAGGTGTAGACGAGCTTCTTGATGCCGTGGTGCCGCATCGCGCGCAGCATCGAAAACGTGGCGACGATCGAGTTTTCGAAGTCGAGGGTAGGATCCTCCACGCCGCGCGCGATGTCGGCGTTCGCTGCCAAGTGGTAAACGACGTCCACGCCTGGATCGAGCGCGGCGATCAGGGCGTCGGTGTCGCGCACGTCCTGCACCACCAGTCGGAAGTTGGGCGACCCCTCGTGCCCGGCGAGAAAGCTGCGGTCCCCCCCGCTGAGGTTGTCGATGACGATGACCGAGTGACCGGCCGCCATCAGGCGATCGACGAGGGTTGAACCAATGAAGCCGGCGCCGCCGGAGATGACGATGTTCATGGGAGCGGAGGGGTCATTAGATACATCAAATTCGCCCGATCCAGAACGCCTGGTGGCACTGTCGCAGCGTTCGGTCGCCCGGACCACCGGTGTAGACGCAGAGATCGGCGTTCCAGTAGTGCCACCCGCTCAGCACCAGCCACAGCGCCAGCACCGCGGGCTTGTGGGCCGTGAGCGCGGCGATGGCGAAGAACAGCGGCAGACACAGGAGCAGGTAGCGGGTCATGCCGACGAACGCGAGCCCGACCGACCCGTAGGCCGCCACCCCGACGCAAGCCGCAAACAGGGCATAGAGAAACACCTTCTCCTCGCGACGGAAGCGGGCGAGCGCCTGCTTGTGTCCGAGGCCGAACCAGAGCAGGGCGGCGGCCAGCCAGAGTCCGTCATGCAGGGGGTGAGAGAGCGACAAGTTGACGAGCGTGACACTCGGGAACAAGAGCTGGCCGAGCGACGCCTCGTGGCTGAACGACTGAGAATGCGCGTGGAGATAGATCAACGGATCGCCGAAGCGCACGCCGTAGTATCCGAGCAGGGCCAGAATGCCCCAGCCCGAGAGCAGCAGCTCCGCGCCGCGCCTCAGGCGATCTCTCCATTCGTGAGGCCTCTCCTGCAGCGTGATGGCGACCAGCGCCGCGGCGTAAGCCAGCCCGCTCGCGACCGCGGTGATCCGTATCGCCGTCGCGCCCCCTGCGAGCAAGGCGCCGAGCAGCAAGCGGCGCTGCGCCAGCGCGAGGAACGCGCCCAGCGTCAGCACCAGCGCCAGCGGCTCGGTCTGCGCCGTCGCCAGGATGAACCCGGTGGTGAAGAGGTTGAAGACGATGAACGAGAGATACGTCGGCCAGAGGCCGAGCCGCTCGACCAGCGTCGGACCCGTCCACAAGAACAGCAGCAGCCCGCTCGCCGCCAACGCCAGGAACCAGAGCGCATAGTCGATGGGCAGCCGACCCCCGCCGCTGACCAGCCAGCCGAGCAGCGGGTAGGTCGGATAGAAGCTGAGGTTGCAGGTGGTCAGCAGCGGTCGGAGGTTCGCGCCGCGCAGGCTCCCCGCGGGGCACATCGTGTACCCGCGCAGCGCGATGCCGATGTAGTTCCCGGTGTCCCAGCGGCTCACGGCCAGGCGATTCCAGTTACGGGGGCTCGCATCGGTCGGCTGGCGCAACGACGGCGGCTCCCCTGGAGCGGCGTTGAACGGGGCGTCGAAGTAGTGCCGTGCCGCCGCGATCACCGCGATGACATGGGCGACGAGGACGAGCGCCGCGAGCGCGACGCGGAAGCCAACCGTCTGGACGATACGCGCCACGGCGGGCCAACCTAAGTCGAAGCTCAACAGCGGGTCAATGCACGGCACGCTCGCGCGGCCGCTGGAGAAGGGGTGCCCCTGGCTTGACTTTGGCTGGTGCGCTAGGCACGCTCGCGGCCGAGCGAGGGAGATTTCCTATGCGAATGAAGATCCAGCACATCTTGCCGACCCTGTTGCCGATCTTGGTCGTCACCGCGGCCACGACCTTGGTTGCGAGCTGCGTTCCGAAGGAAGAGAAGAAAACGGAGGGGAAGGCGACGACACCGCCGCCGCCGCCGCCGCCCGAACCGCCGCGCTCCAAGCTCAAGCTCACGCCCCAGACGCCCTACGTGCTGATGGCAATGGAAAGCAACAAGTGCGTCCAAATCACCGGCACCGGCAACGTGGAAGGCGCGAACGCGGAAATCTCCAGTTGCAAGAGCACGCCCGCCCAGCAGTTCACCTTGCAGCCGCTTCCGGGCAACTACTACAAGCTCGTGAACGTCGTCAGCAGCAAGTGCCTCGGCTCGGATCCGACGTCACAAGACACGGGCCTCAAAGTGGTGCAGCAGACTTGCGGTGACGGCACTCATCAGCAGTGGATCATCGCTGATGGCCCTGGCGACACGCTGCAGATCGTCGCCCGACACAACGGCAAGGCGCTCGACATCAACGAGGGGAAGTCCGACGACGGCACCCACGTCATCGTTTGGCCCGCGAAGGCGACCGGTAACCAGTTGTTCAAACTAACCCCCGTCGCGACCGCGGGCGTGGCGGCCGGCGGCGCGGCGAAGAGCCCTGCCCCCCCCGCCGCCGAAGCGGGCGCCGGCGGCGCGAAGGCCAAGAAGCTCCCCAAGGCGCCCGCGATCGCGAAGCCCTGATCCACGCGCGCCACGACGCGCGTGAGCCGTAGACGTTCTCGCGCGACGCGTGGACCCCGACACCATTGTCGCGGTCCGTGGTCGGGCCGACATGTACGGACGCCGAAAACGCGCGACCTTCGCGCCCCGGTACGGATCCTGCTTCGACTCGCGACATGACTACCATGTTTCACCGCGTGAAACATCCGAGCGTGTGCGCTGGGCTGCTCCTGATCGCGTTCGCGGCGGGGTGTGAAAGCAAGAGCCTGGGCAACTCCGTCGGACAGGCAGGAACCGGCGGGCCCGGCGGCTCCGGCGGCACGGGCGATTCCAACCCAGGCGGCACTGGCGGAACGTTCTCGTCGTGTGACGGCATCGGCGGCTCGACGTGGGTTGCGGCAGAAGGGAAGGCGGGGTCGAGTGGCGACGGCGATGGACTCCTGTTCGCCTCGGGTGGAGGGCCAGGAACCGGCGATCCCTGCACGCCAGAGGGCTGTCCCGAGACCGTCGCGACCGACCAGGGATCGGCGTGGTCGATCGCTGTCGATGCCGGGAGCCTGTACTGGACCAGCGACCGCGGGCTGGTGCGGATGCCGTTCGGCGGCACGCCGACGGTGATCGCGTTCGATAGCAACTCGACGTTCGCAATCGACGCATCGAGCGCCTATTGGGTCACCCGGACCGGGGGCACAATCATGAAGGCGCCGCTCGCAGGGGGCCCCGCCCTCCAGCTGACGGACCGCTCGAGCGCCGTAACGCTGCCCATCCAGGGCCTAGCCGTGGATGCCGCGTTCGTCTATTGGGGAGAGTACCGGCCGTGCCTCGGCGTACTGATGAAGATGGGGAAAGAGGGAGGAAGCCCGACCGCCATTTCGTCCTCCAACCAGGAGGCGCCGGGGCCGCTCGCGGTGGACGCGACCAACCTCTATGCGTCGAGCTCCCGCGTCGGCGTATTCAAGATACCGCTGACGGGTGGCGCGCCGGTGGTCTTGGCGAGAGACGGGGCCTCACGCCTCGCGGTCACCGCCGACAGGGTCGTTTGGATAGGCAATAGCAACGGCCTCCAAACGATGCCGCTCCAGGGTGGTGCGCCGGTGGTGATCTCCACGCAACCGTGGGCGGCCATGGCGACCGACAGCACGCAGGTGTTCTGGGGCAGAGTCGGCGGATCCGTCATGTCCACCCCGCTCGCCGGCGGTGCGGACAAGGTGCTGGCGAACTTTCAGTACCCGCGCGGCATCGCCGTCGACTCAACCAGCGTGTATTGGACCCGCGAGAACGGAACGATCATGAGAGTTCCCCGTCAGTAGCGCGCGCGAATAGCCGCAGCCCTCGTGTAGAGTTCGGCCGACGTGGAGATCGCGACCTGATCGGGGAGGCGGACGACGACCTGGACGGGTTCTTCGACCCGTCGGAGTTCGCGATCCGCACCTCGCTCGAGGACCAGCACTACTGGCACCTCTACCGGCGCTCGGTCGTGCTGGACGCGGTCGGGCAGGCGTGCCCGGATCGTTCGCAGCCCATCCTCGAGCTCGACTGCGGCGTGGGGACCGTCGCCACCTACCTGAACGAGAACGGCTTTTACGTCGACTACGCCGACGTGCACACGCAGGCCCTCGAACTCGCCCGCCGGCGCGCGGCCGCCCGCCTGGGCGCCGACCAGCTGGCCCGCCTCAGATTCTGGCGCGTCGACATCACCCGCCGCCTGCCGCCCGGAAATCCCCACGGCGTGCTGCTCTTGGACGTGCTCGAGCACCTCTAACAACCCCGCCCTGAACCGCGGCATGCTGGCCTTGCTGGCCCCCGAACGGAAGTGGCTGGCGCGGCGCGATCTACCGCTCGGGACGTCCATTCTCATCGTCGCTCGCCCCCGGCACACCTGACGCGCGAATAGTTTTCGGCCCTCGTGTAGAGTCTTGAACCACATGGTGCTGGTGCCGGAGCTTTCCGTCATCGCTCCTTGCTTCAACGAGGAGCTCAATACCGACGAGCTCGCGCGCCGCGTGCTCAACGTGTTCAGCACCGGGGGCTTCGCCGGTGAGCTGATCCTCGTCGACGACGGCAGCGCCGATTCGACCAAAGCCCGCATCGAGGCGCTCGCCCTCGCCTACCCCGGCCAGGTGATCGGCCGGTACCACGCGCGCAACAGCGGCATCGCGCAGGCCTGGCGAACAGGTCTCGCCGCCGCGCGCGGCCGGCTGGTTGCGATCATCGACTCGGATCTGCAGTACCTGCCCGAAGACCTGTTGCGGCTGCGCCGCGAGCTGCTCGAGACCAGCGTCGACATCGTGCAAGGGGCGCGCAGCTCGGTGGGACGCCAGCGCGACACCCGCTACTACTACTCGCGCGGGCTCAACACGCTCTTGAACCGCACGTTCGGGATGAACCTCTACGACAACAAGTCGGGCTTCATCATGTGCGCCAAGGACGTGCTCGAAGATCTGCTCACCTATCGCGGCAACTACCACTACTGGCAGTCGTTCATCATGGTGGCCGCCCACGCCAAGGGCTACTCGTACAAGCAGATCGAGACCCTGTTCGAACCCCGGCGCGCGGGCGAGAGCTTTCTCGACGGAAGTGCGATCGCCGCCTCGGCGCGCACGCTGGTCGATCTCGGCAAGGCCGCGTGGGAGTATCGGGTCGGCCAGCGCGTCGCCGATCCCTCGGTTGGATTCCTGCGGCGGCATCCGGTGGTCGATCGCTCCCCCCCACGCTCGCCCGCCAACGCCGTGCGCTGGCGCGCGTATATGAGCTCGTTCTCGCAGACGCACTGGATGTTGACCCGCGACGTCGAGCACTACTACGACAACCTCCGCAAGACGCAGTGGCTGCCGTCCGCCGAGATGCGCGAGCTGCAGGACGAGAAGCTGCGCCGGCTGGTGCGCCACGCGTACCGCAACGTTCCGTACTACCGGGCGCGCATGCAGGAGCTGAAGCTTCATCCCGACGACATCCGCGGCCAGGATGATCTCGGCAAGCTGCCGCTGCTCACCAAGCAGGACGTCCGCAAGCACCTCTACTTCGACATCCTCGCCGACAACCACGACAAGCGGGAGATGCTGCGGATCGCGACCAGCGGTTCGACCGGCGAACCGTTCGTCGTCTATGCCAACCGCTCGCAGCTCGAGTTCCGGTGGGCGGCCACGCTGCGCTCGCAGGAGTGGACCGGCTACCAGTTCGGCGACCCGTGCGTGCGGCTCTGGCACCAGACGCTCGGGATGTCGACGTCGCAGATCCTGAAGGAGCGGGCCGACGCGCTCATGTCGAATCGCAAGTTCGTCCCCGTGTTCGAGATGCACGAGGACAAGCTCGACCGCATGGTACGCGACATCGCCGACTGGAAGCCGACGTTGCTCGACGGCTACGCCGAGGCGCTGGACTTCCTCGCGCATTACCTCAAGAGCCGGGGCGGCGTCGCGGTCGCGCCCAAGGCGATCATGTCCAGCGCGCAGACGTTGCCGGACAGCAGCCGCAAGCTGATCGAGGACGCCTTCGGCTGCCGGGTGTTCGACAAATACGGCGCGCGCGAGTTCTCCGGCATCGCCTACGAATGTGAGGCGCACGACGGCCATCACGTCGTCGGCGAGGGGTACATCGTCGAGGTGCTGCGCGACGGCGCGCCCGCGGCTCCCGGCGAGCTGGGCGAGATCGTCATCACCGATCTCAACAACACGTGCCTACCGTTTCTGCGCTATCGCATCGGCGATCTCGGCACCGCGATGGACCCGGCGGCGGCGTGCCCGTGCGGCCGAGGCCTGCCGCGGATCGGCAGCATCGAGGGTCGGGTGCAGTCGATCATCCAGGGCAGCTCGGGGCAGTTCTTGCCCGGGTCGTTCTTCCCGCACTACCTCAAGGAGTTGGACCACGCGATCAAACGCTTCCAGGTCGTCCAGGAGCGCGTCGGCGAGATCACGTTCAACGTCGTCAAGGGCGGCCGCTACTCGGACGACGTGTTGCAGGAGGTGCTGGCCACTCTCCGGCGTCACCTCGGCGACGACATGAAGATCCACGTCAACTTCGTCGACAACATCGAGCTCGTACGAACCGGCAAACGGCTGGCCAGCATCTCGAAGCTCGAGGTCGACTTCCAGCACAACGCGCCGACGCCCACGTCGGCGGCTCGCGGATGAGCGACGGCGCGGCGCACCCCGCGTTTCCCGTGTCGGGGCGGCACGTCCTCGTGACGGGCGGCGCGGGGTTCATCGGCTCGCACCTCGTCGACGGGCTGCTCGCGCGCGGCGCGGGGCGCGTCACCATCCTCGACAGCCTCAAGTACGCCAACGCCAGCCATCGAAGCAAGCCGCGGGATCGGGTCTCGGTCGTCCGGTTCACGCTGGGCGGCGAGGGAGGCGAGGATCTCGCTCAGGCCATGGCGGACGTCGATCTCGTGTTTCACCTCGCCGCCGAAAAGCACAACCAGTCGCAGGCAGAGCCCCGGGCGCTGCTGGCCGCCAATATCGCCGGCAGCTACGACCTCTACCAGGCGGCGGGCCGCGCCGGCGTCCAGAAGTTGGTGTTCGCGTCGTCGCTCTACGCCTACGGGCGGGTGAGCGGGCCGCCGATGCGCGAGGGCGACCTGCCGGCGCCGGCGACGGTGTATGGCATCTCCAAGCTGGCGGGCGAGCAGCTCGCAGCGCACGCGCGCGCGAAGTACGGGATGCCGTCGCTCGCGCTACGCTACTTCTTCGTCTACGGTCCACGCCAGTTTCCGGGGACCGGATACAAGTCGGTGATCGTCGCCAACTTCGAGCGGCTGCTGAGGAGCGAGGCGCCGGTCATCTTCGGCGACGGTAAGCAGACCCTCGACTACGTCTACGTCGACGACGTGGTCGACGCCACCATCCGCGCGATGGAGAGCCCGCTCGACGGCGAGGTCGTGAACGTCGGCTCCGCGCACGCAGTCTCGATCGAAGACCTGACCCGGATGATGATCGAGGTCAGCGGTAAGTCGATCGCGCCCGTGTACGCGCCCGCCGACTGGACCCATGGCTCCTCGCGCGTCGGGGACAACCGCAAGATCGCCGCCCTGCTCGGATGGAAGCCGGAGACGCCGCTGCGCGAGGGCCTCGCGCGAACCTACCGAGCGATGAGGGACGGCTCCGCCGGGAGCGCCGACTCCGCCGGGAGCGCCGGCTCCGCCGTTCGGCCATGACCACCGACGCGCCCGCCACCGAGGCCGAGCCGCTCGCCGATCGAGCGCCGGAGCACGACGTGGGGACGAGCGCACCCGCGCTCGCGGGGCTGGCGCTGGTGGGGGCGTCGGTGATGCTCGCCTTCCAGCAGTGGGTCGGCGACTGGACGCGCGGGTTCGTCACCAGCAACACGATGTACGCGCGCGGCCGCAACTTCCTGCTGGTGGCGATGGCGGTGGGCGCCGCGACCGGCGCGCTGGCAGGGCTCGGGTTGCTTCGGCTGGGACGCGACGCTGGCCCCGCCCGGCTCGCGCGCACCGCGCGGCTCTGCGCACCGCTCGTGTTGATCGGGCTCGTCCCGGGGTTGCTCGCGATCGATCCGTGGGGCGACGCGCTCATGCTCGCGATCTCGGTGGGCGCGTTCGTGCTTGCCGCGCGTCCGCTATTTCTCCTGTCATTCGACGCCTGGGCGAGCCACCCGGCGCGGGCGGGTCTCGCCGCGCGTGCGGCGGCGGCCGGCGAGCGGCTGCCGCCGGCGCTGCGCCGCCACGGCCCCGCGGCGACGGTGGCGGCGGCGGCACTCGGCTACGCCGTCTACATGGCGTTCTTCACCATCCGCAATCACCACAAGCTGGGCACGTACACCTGGGACCTCTCCCACCTCGACAACGAGTTCTGGAACGCGCTACACGGACGCCCGTTCCGCAACACGTTGATGTTCCGCGAGGGCAACTGGGCGAACGTCCGCAATCACTTCCAGCCGACGATCTACGCGCTGCTGCCGTTCTACGCCCTCGCGCAGCGGGCGGAGGCGTTGCTCGCGCTGCAGGCGGCGATCATCGGCGCGGGGGCCATCCCGCTCTATCGGTTCGCGGCCCGCCACCTGCCGCGCGCGCTGGCGGTGCTGATCGCGGTCGCGTATTTGCTCTACCCGGCCACCCACGGCGCGCAGCTGTTCGATTTCCATTTCCAACCCATCGCCGCCGCGCTCCTGCTGGCGGCGATCGACTGCCTCGATGCCCGCCGCATGCCGCTCTGCTGGGTCTTTCTCGCGCTCGCGATCGGCTGCCGCGAGGATGTGTCGGTAGGGACCGCATTGATGGGGCTGTTCCTGCTACTGGCGGGCCGCCGGTCGCCGGTCCCCGCGCGGACCTCGGCCGCGATCGTGGGCGTTTCCGTTGCCTACTTCGTCACCTTGCGTTTTTTCGTGATGCCCGCGCTGGGCTCGGGCGGTTTCGCCGACCTCTACCTCCGGCTTCTGCCCGAGGGTGAGCGAAGCCTCGCCGGAATGGCGAAGACGTTGCTGACCAACCCAATTTATGTGCTGCGCACGTTGATGACAGCCGACAAGCTCCGCTACGCGCTGCAAATCCTGGCCCCGCTCGCGTTTCTCCCGCTCGCGCGCCCGGCGCTGGCGTTGTCGCTGGTGCCGGGCTGTTTGCTGACGCTGCTCACGACGGACTACGAACCCACCGTGCAGATCTTCTTTCACTACGCCGGTCCGTTCGTCGCCTACGCGTTTCCGGCCACGGCGCTGGCGCTGGCGGCAATTGGCCGGCACGCTGACGGCTTCGTCCGCCGCCACGCCGCCGCCGCCACCCTGGCCACCGGCACGCTACTGGCGACAGCCGCCTGGGGCGCGATCCCGCCGCGTCATGCGATGCGTTCCAGCTATGGCTGGGTGAGCTTCGACGCTCCCACCGAAGAGCAGCGGCAGCGCCTGCGCGATCTCGAAGACTTCGCCCGCATGCTCCCAAAGACCGCGATCGTCGCGGTCGGCGATCGCGAGGGCCCGCACGTCTCCAACCGCTACGACTGCTGGAGTCTCTCTCAAGGCTTCCAGGGCGCGGATTACATCATCTACGACGCGCTCAACGGCATCCAGCCGGACATTCAGATGGGGGCTGCCGCCGAGCGCGCCGGCTACATTCGCGTCGACGCGCGCTCTGGTCTCGTGCTGCTCCAGCGTCCTCGCCCCTGACGCGCGACGCAGGGCGCCGAGGCTGGGTCTTTTCTGGCAGTTTTTTGAGCTTCCAAGTAGGTGTCCAGGCTCTAATGTGCGAACGGCTCACCCCAGGAGGGCTCCCATGACCCGTCACATCCGGTTGACTGTCTCTGTTTGCGCGGTGTTTCTGATCGGCGGCATCGGCTGCGGTAGCAGCGGTGGCGGCGGCAAGGGCGGAGCGGACGGAACCGGAATCGCCGGGACTTCGGGAGTCGCCGGCCGGGGCGGGACCACCGGAACCGCCGGCACGACGAGCTCGGGCACAGCCGGCAGCGGCGGAACCGACGCCACCGGAACCGCGGGAACCGACGCCTCGGGGACCGGCGGCGGCGCGGCCGGTGCGGCGGGGGGCACGACCGGCGTCGGCGGCGGCGCGGCAGGGACCACCGGAAGCGGAGGCCGTGGCGGCAACAACGCGACCGGCAACGGCGGCCGCGGCGGCAACGCTGGAAGTGCCGCGGGCACGACCGGGACCGGGGGCCGGGGCGGGAGCGCCGGCGGCGGCGCGGGAACGACCGGCGCGGGCGGCCGCGGCGGCACGGCGGGCGGTTCGGCCGGAACCACCGGCAACGGCGGACGCGGGGGCGGCGGCGCGGGCGGCGGCGGCCTCATGTGTCGCGCGATGGCGACTTGCACCCCGGGCGACACCTGCGAGGGCGAGTGCAACGCGCGCGGCTTCCACCTCGTGTGCGCGTGTCCCGCGAACGGTCAGCTGCTGTGCGCGAACGCCGAATGCCCCACGGACGCCGGCACCACCCCCGACGGTGGCATTCCGACGTGCCCCGCCGGAACCAGCGCCGGCGATCTCTGCGATCCGGCCACGGACGAGGTCTGCACCACGACGTGCCCGAACAACACGCGTATGAACCGCACGTGCCTGTGCTCGGCATCAGCCAACCGCGACCGTTGGGCCTGCACGGACCTGATGGCCTGCACGCCGTGATGGCGCGTGACCAGCTCGCGCTCATCTTCTCTGAACGAGAACGCCAATCGAACCTGATAACTGAGGCAAGCTTTGCGTCGGTGATGAGGATCGTCCATCAGTGAACTGGCGTCATCCGCCTCTTCGATTTCGCTCTCACGGCGGGACGAAACGAGCAATTCTCCCCGCATCGGACTCGGGGAACCACACGTTCCCATCTGGGCCTGAACAGATAGACGTCGGAACTGCCGGTATGGGGAACTCGCTGATTGTCCCCGATGGAGTCACACGCCCGAGGCTCGGCGCACCTCGCGCCGCTTCCAGAAACCAGACGTTCCCGTCTGCTCCCCTCGTGATCGCTCTCAGGCGCGCGTTTGGCGACGGGATAGCGATCTCCTCCAGCAACTGCCCGGACGCGGTGATGCGTCCAATCTGGTTAGCCGTCGATTCCGCGAACCAAAGATTCCCGTCCGCTCCCGCCGTGATTCCGATGAGGCCCGAAGATGAAGTCCGTGGCGCGAATGCGCTGAACGTACCGGACGGCGTAACGCGCCAGATTCTGTCGAGGTCGTCAGTGAACCAAAGGTTTCCATCCGGTCCGGCCGTGATTTCCCACGGTCCCGCGTCGCCGTCTGGGATGGCGTGCTCCTTCTCGATCGAGCCATCCACCACCATGACGGCCACTCTTCGGGCGGACACCTCAGTGAACCACAGTTTGCCATCAACCCCGGTTGCGATACCCCAAGGATAGGCACCCGGCGGAGTCGCATACTCCGGACCCGCGATGATCCGGTTCGGCCGCGCGTCCTTGGTGGGGATCGGAAAGAAGTCGATCTTCGCGCCGCTGGTGCTGATGCGGCCGACTCTGTTCAAGAGCGCATCGATGACCCATAGATTTCCGTCCGGACCAGCCGTGACGTCGACGATCACGCCAGCGCCCGGAACATCAAACTCGGTGATGCGGCTGCGGCATGTTCCGAGGTCGCAGTAGGCATTCGGTGCGCACGCCACGGGACAGGCGTGTTCCCCTGTGCCGCCTCGCCCCCCACCGCCAGCTTGGCCAGCGGCACCTGTTCCGCCTGCGGCCGTACCGGCGCCTCCGCTGGTCCCGCCCGCGCCACCGACGGTGGCTCCGCTGACGCCGCCGCCCCCGGTGCCGTTCGAACCGGCAACATTACCTGCGTTCCCGCTCAGGCCTCCCCCACTGGTCCCGCTAGTCCGAGCATCCGTCCCGCCATCACCGACCGCCCCCGCGCCTCCTCCCGACGACCCACTGCCCCCGCTCGGGCCAACCGTTTCCACCCCACCGCTACCGCCCGCGCCAGGGCCCTGCGAGGGTGTGCCATAACAGCCGACCCCACAGCACAAAACGACGATCGCGAACGCACGCCGACCATTCAAGACTCACCTCTATTGAAAACTGCCGCTAATGCCGACCCACAGGGAAGAGCCGCGGGCGACGTACGTGACCAGCGATGAGGGCAACCGCCCAACCAGAATCGGGGAGCCGCAGTGAGGGTTCCTCTCACGGCATGGCCGATGCAATGTCCCAGATTCGCTGTCCCGCACGGTGTATGGCCGGGGCAAGTCGCAGGTCGGGCAAGCATCGGAGTGATGTTCGTCTTGGGGCCTGGGCTGGTTGCTTCCAAAGTAGCAGGAACGTGGCGAACGAGACGACGACCGCAATCGACCCACGGAATTCGGATCGACAGCCCGGGCGAGCGAAGGCGCCGGCAGATCGCCTAGACGATATAGCCCTTCTTGGTCAGGTACTCCGCCACCAGGATCGCCCCGCGGGCGGCGCCCATCCGGGTGTTGTGCGAGACGAGCAGGTACTTGATGCCGTTCGCGAGCACCGGATCCTGACGGAGGCGGCCCACCACCGTCGACATGCCGCCCTCGGCGTCGCGGTCGAGGCGCACCTGCGGTCGGAACGGATCGTCGCTGACTGAGATGAGGTGCTTGGGCGCCGACGGCAGGCCCATGCCGGCGAGGTCCGCGCCGAACGCGCGCCACGCCGCCTTCACCTCTTCCAGCGATGCTTGTCGCTTGAGCTCGACGAACACCGATTCGGTGTGACCCTCGAGCACGTTGACGCGCGTGCAGGTGCACGACACCGCCACCGGGGCGTCGGCGATCGCGTCACCCGAAAGCTTGCCCAGGATCTTCTTGGTCTCGCGCTCGACCTTCTCTTCTTCCTTGGGGATGTACGGGATGATGTTGTCGATGACGTCCATCGCCGACACCCCCGGCGAGCGACCCGCGCCCGACAGCGCCTGCATCGACGTCATGATCACGCGCGACACGCCGTAGAGCGCGTCCAGCGGCTTGAGCGTCATCGCGAGCCCGACCGTGGTGCAGTTCGGGCCGGGCGACACGAAACCCTTCCAGCCGCGTCGCTTGCGCTGAACGTCGATCAGCGCCGCGTGGTCCCAGTTCACGCCCGGGAGAAACACGGGAACGTCGGGCTCGTAGCGGAACGCGCTCGCGGTCGAGATGACGGGGATCGACTGCGCGCAGCGCGGCTCCAGCTCGCGGGCAACGTCGGCCTCGACCGCCGAGAACACCAGCCGCACGCCGTCCGTGGTCATCGCCGCCGAGTCCTCGACCGTGATGTCCGCGTGCTCGGCAGAAAGCGCCTCGGTACAGAACCACTTCGACGCGCCCTTGTCGTCCTTCACCGCGTCCGCGTACTTCTTGCCCGCCGAGCGGCTCGACGCCGCGAGCTTGCGCACCTCGAATAGCGGGTGCCCCGCCAGCGAGGCGAGGAACTGCTGACCAGCGAGGCCGGTGGCCCCAACGATGGCGACGGGAATTCGGGACGACGACATGGTGCTTCTTTCAACCTCCGGGCGCGGAACTTTATCAGAGCCGCGCCGGAACGACCAAACCGGGACGACTAGAGCTTGTCTCACAAATAGCCGCAGACTCGCGCTTCGCGCGAGAGCGGCTAGTCCCCCGGATCTTTGGTTAGTCGACAAAGTCACGACCCGCGGTGCGCGACGAGAGCCCGCGTTGCGAAGCGGGCGATTGATTCGAGGATTTCGTCGGCATTCTTCGTCCACT
>WNGA01000396.1_pt1 | contig 64927 bp, 61 predicted proteins | sample 5400061 | NCBI WGS metagenome assembly WNGA01 (sample SAMN13153366, study PRJNA577476) | soil metagenome | isolation source: 100 cm soil or saprolite under grassland replicate 2 | place: USA:California | collected 2016-06-15
CTCCGCGGCGGGGACCTACCCACCCAGGGCGGGGAGAAACCCACCCTCATCCTCACCCTGGACTACACCAAACTCGCCGCCGAACTCGGCACCGGCACCCTGGACACCGGCGACCACCTACCCGCCTCCACCGTGCGCCGACTCGCCTGCGACGCCAAAATCATCCCCGCCGTCCTCGGCGGGCCCAGCCAACCCCTGGACCTCGGCCGCGCGCAGCGCACCGTCACCACCGCGCTGCGCCGCGCCCTGGTCCTCCGCGATGCGGGCTGCACCTTCCCCGGCTGCGACCTGCCCCCCGGCTGGTGCGACGCCCACCATTTGCGGCACTGGGCCAACGGCGGCCCCACCGACCTACTCAATCTGGTACTGCTGTGCCCCCGCCACCACCACACCGCACACCACCAGAACTGGACCATCCGCATCGCCGCCGACGGCCTGCCCGAATTCACCCCACCCCCCTGGATCGACCCCGAACAACACCCCCGCCGCCACCATCGCCACAAACCCCCACCCCACCCCCGACAATAAACCGCGCCACCAACAACACCGGGAAACCACCCGGGGAATCCGCAGCCGCTGAACCACAATTCAGCCGACACCCGCACGCCCAAATCCGGAAACGAGGGAAGGACCAACGACCACAGCGGTGGCCAAGGCGGTGGCCCACGGCGGACTGAACTTACCCGGTCGATTTCAACTGCCCGCGGCGGACGGTGCGAACCAGGCGGCCGGTGCGGCCCCGGCGGCCGGCAGACCAACAGGTCTCGGCTGCTGCCGCAGCCGAACCCCCCGAGCTGGAACGTAACCCCGAAACCCAACCAGCCACCCCACCACCCCTCGTCGCCGCCTCGTCACCCAACCCGCGAACCACCCAACCCACCGATCCAGAACCAACCCAGCCGGCAGCCAGACCCAACGAGCAGACGCTCCCGCGGGCGTGGTACGACAGCGCCAGCGAGGCGGTAGGCGCGGCAGTAGCTCAAAACGCAACCACCCACCCAACGACACGTTGAAAGCCTTCCACCCCCAGGTCTGCCGGTCAGCTCCTCGAAGACGCTGGGTGGTGGCGCGAATATTCGGACGGCTGATGTGCCACCACCGCCGCCTGGTCCGCGACCACGAGCGTTTGCGAACAGGCTCTTACACAGCCCGAACACGGCGACAACCCCGCGACGACGCGGCTGCCGCAAGCTGGAAGGCATGACGAGCTTCCTCACGAAGGCAGGAGTCGCGCTGGCCGTCGGCGGCTTCCTCGGTGCTGGTACGGCGGCCGGGTTCGGGGTGGCGTCGGCGGTGTCCGACCGGACCTCGTCGGCGACGACGAGCCCGAGCGGGTTGGAGGCGATCTTGGACCCGAACGGGTCGGAGGCGACCTCGGGCCCGAACGGGTCGGAGGACAAGCCGGCGCACCGGCACGGCTGGCCGCGCCGGGCGCTGGCGAACCGGGTCGAGCACGGCGAGCTCACGCTCAAGGGCCAGGACGGCAAGCCGGTGGTGATGGACGTCCAGCGCGGGCAGGTAACGGCGGTGTCCCCCACGTCGATAACCCTGAAGAGCGAGGACGGGTTCACCGCCTCGTACACGGTCAGCTCCGACACCAGGGTCAGGGTGGGTGGTACGAAGAAGGCGATCGGCGACGTCAAGGTCGGCAACAACGCCGGTGTGATCGCCATCAAGGAGGGCGGCACCGCGACCGCCCGGCTGGTGGTCGTGAGGTAGCCGGAAGCGGAAACTCCTGCGGGCGCCTGGGAGGCCCGCAGGAGTTTCTCTCTCTGCAGCGCCTACTTCTGCAACGCCTCCTCCAGCGCGTCGAACGCCGCCGGCACCCCGTCCACCCGGATCAGCAGCTCCCAGGCGGCCGGCCGGACGAACCCGCGCCGGGATAACGTGCCGACCCAGTCCCACAGCGGGGCGTAGAAGCCGTCTGGATCGAGCACCGCGACCGGCTTGGCGTGCATGCCGAGCGCCCCCGCGCTCCACACCTCGAACAGCTCCTCCAGTGTGCCGATCCCCCCGGGCAGTGCCAGGAACGCGTCCGCGCGGCGCTCCATCTCGGCCTTGCGGTCGCGCATCGAGTACACCTCGACCAGTTCGTCGGAGTCCCGGTCGGCGATCTCCACGTCGAAGACCTGGCGCGGCATCACGCCGACGGTCCGCGCACCACCGGCCCGGGCCGCCGCGGCGACCTTGCCCATCATCGAGACCCGGGCGCCGCCGCTGACCAGAGAGTGTCCGCGCCTGGCCAGCTCGGTGCCGACGGCGGCGGCCAGGTCGAGGTACCAGCCGTCGATGATGCTGCTGGACGCGGCGTAGACGCAGATCGCGGCCATCAGAGCTTGTGGTCGACCGGGACGGGCTCACCCGCCCGGTCCGCGGCCACGATGATCCGTACGGCCTCGGCAACGTCGTCGGTGACCGTGATCAGGTCCAGGTCAGCGGCGAGGATCTTCGCGTGCCCCACCACCGTCCTGCGCAGCCAGTCGAGCAGGCCGGCCCAGTACTCGGTGCCGAACAGGATCACCGGGAAGCGCGTCACCTTGCCGGTCTGCACCAGGGTGAGCGCCTCGAACGTCTCATCCAGCGTGCCGAACCCGCCGGGCAGGATCACGAACGCCTGACCGTACTTGACGAACATCGTCTTGCGGGCGAAGAAGTAGCGGAAGTTGATCCCGATGTCGACCCAGTCGTTCAGCCGCTGCTCGAACGGCAGCTCGATGCCGAGCCCCACGCTCACGCCGCCGGCCTCGGAGGCTCCCCGGTTGACCGCCTCCATGGTGCCCGGGCCGCCGCCGGTGATCACCGCGAACCCAGCCTCGGCCAATGCCCGGCCGAGCCGCCGGCCGGCCGCGTACTCGGGGTCGTCCTGTTCGGTGCGGGCACTGCCGAACACGCTCACCGCCTTGGGCAGCTCGGCGAGCAGCCCGAACCCCTCGACGAACTCCGACTGGATCCGCAGCACCCGCCACGGGTCCATGTGCACCCAGTCCGCCGGGCCCTGCGAGTCGAGCAGCCGCTGGTCAGTGGTGCCGGGGGTGATCTGACCGCGGCGCAGGATCACCGGTCCGCGGTGCTTCTCCGGCGATTCGCCGTTCGTCATGCGCGCCACGGTATCCGCCCTACCCGCCGAGGGCCTGGTCGACACCGCGGACGGCGGCCTCGTCGCGGGCCACGTCGGTGGAGTAGTCGGCCAGCCGTTCGGTGAACGCCGATCCGCTGTCCGCACGGGTCATCGCCACCAGGTGGGACTGCATCTGGGTGCTGGCGCGGCGCAGCCGGTCGATTGCGGCCCGCGCCTGGACGGGCCAACGGCCCGGGTCCATCGCGGCGACGAACCGGCGCTCGGCGGCCAGGAAGGCGGCCGCGGCGGCGCGCTCGGCCGCCAGGGTGAGCTGCCGGCCGCTGCTGACCAGCCGGACGAAGGCGGTCCGGGCGGCCTGCCAGTCGGCGACGAGGGCCTGGTACACCGCCCGCGGGTCGGGCGGCACCGTCGGCGGCGGGGTCTTCGGCACGGCGGTGCCGCCGGTGGTCGCCGACGGCGTGCCGGCGGTCGGGCCGGCGGTCGGGCCGGCGCCGGACCCGGAGGTGCAGCCGGCGAGCAGCCCGAGCGCCACCGCGGCCACCAGGGCGTGCCGTCTCACCGACGGCCACCAAGGTAGGCGGCCAGCTTCTGCTCGCACTCGACGATGTTGCGCGCGTACACGTGCTCCTCGCGGGTGTGCGCGAGGTTCGGGTCGCCGGGGCCGTAGTTCACCGCGGCGATGCCGGCGGCCGCGAACCGGGACACGTCGGTCCAGCCGAGCTTGCCGATCGGGGTCGAGCCCACCGCGGCCACGAAATGCCGTGCGGCCGGCACCGACAGCCCTGGCAGCGCGCCGGGCGCGCCGTCGGTAACCTCCATCTGGTACCCGGCGAGGACCTCGCGGACGTGCTCGGTGGCCTGCGCCAGGCTGCGGTCCGGGGCGAACCGGAAGTTCACGCTGATCTGGCACTCGTCCGGGATGACGTTGCCCGCCACCCCCCCGCAGATGCGCACCGCGTTGAGCCCCTCGCGGTACAGGCACCCGTCAATCTCCACCTCGCGGGCGGTGTAGCCGGCCAGCCGGTCCAGCACCGGCCCGGCGGCGTGGATGGCGTTGGTGCCCAGCCACGACCTGGCGCTGTGCGCGCGCCGGCCGGGCACCGTGACCAGCACCCGCATCGAGCCCTGGCAGCCGCCCTCGATCCGGGCGCTGGTCGGCTCCATCAGGATCGCGAGGTCCGCCCGCAGCCACTCGGGGTGGTTGGCGGCGATCCGGTTCAGCCCGTTGCGTTCGGCCTCGATCTCCTCGCAGTCGTAGAAGACGTACGTCAGGTCGTACGCCGGGTCGGGCAGGCTGGCGGCCAGCCGGAGCATCACCGCGTCGCCGGACTTCATGTCCGAGGTGCCGCAGCCGTACAGCACCTCGCCGTCCCAGCGGGACGGGACGTTGCCGGCGATCGGCACCGTGTCGAGGTGGCCGGCCAGGATCACCCGGGCCGCCCGGCCGCCGCCGGTGCGGGCCAGCACCGCGTCGCCGTCGCGGACCACCTCCAGGTGGGCCAGCGGCCGCAGCGCCGCCTCCACCTGGTCGGCCAGGCGCGCCTCGTCGCCGGACACGGACGGTATGTCGACGAGGGCCGCGGTCAGCGCCGGGCCGTCCAGGCTGAGATCGAGCACCGCCGCAGACTAGGACATGTCCCGTAGATCTTCAGCGGCGCGGATCACCGCCCGCATCCACCAAGATCTACAGGACACGCCCTAACCAAACCGGCCCTGGTCGCCGACTCTGTTCGGCCGTCGCCGTGGTTCCGGACGGCGACCGGGGCGGTGGCGGTCGGGGGTCGGGGGGTCAAGGCGGCGGCGGGTCCTGGCCGGTCGACGCGTCCCGGCGGACTCCTGCCGAGGGGTGCGCGGGTCCAACAGGCACCGGAACGCGCGCCCGGCCGCCGCATGACGCCGGTAGCGTGGTCGCGGTGACCACCCCGACAGACGCGCCGGCCGCAGCCTGGGGCTTCGGCCTGGCCACCATCACCGAGGACGGCCGGGTGCTGGACACCTGGTACCCGGCCCCGGCGCTCGGCACCCCGCCGGCCGGCGACCCCGCGCCGCCGGCCGAACTGGCAGCGCTGGCCGGCAAGGACGACCGCCGCGGCGTGCGCACCGAGGTTGCGCTGACCACCGTGGACCTGGCCGCCCCGCCGGCCGACGCCCGGGACGCGTACCTGCGGCTGCACCTGCTCAGTCACCGGCTGGTCCGCCCGCACGGTCTGAACCTGGACGGCGTCTTCGGCGTACTCGCCAACGTCGTCTGGACCGACCACGGGCCGTGCGCGCCGGAGGACTTCGAGGCCACCCGGCTGCGGCTGCGGGCCGCCGGCGCCCGGATCACCGTGTACGGGGTGGACAAGTTCCCGCGGATGGTCGACTACGTGCTGCCCGCCGGGGTACGCATCGCCGACGCCGACCGGGTCCGGCTGGGCGCCCACCTGGCGGCCGGCACCACGGTCATGCACGAGGGGTTCGTGAACTTCAACGCGGGCACGCTCGGCGCCTCGATGATCGAGGGGCGGGTGTCCGCCGGGGTACTGGTCGGCGATGGGTCGGACATCGGCGGCGGCGCGTCGGTGATGGGCACCCTGTCCGGTGGCGGCCGCGAGGTGATCTCGGTCGGGCGGCGGTGCCTGGTCGGTGCCAACGCCGGCATCGGCATCTCCCTCGGCGACGACTGCGTGGTGGAGGCCGGCTGCTACGTCACCGCCGGCTCGAAGATCACCCTGCCGGACGGCCGGGTGGTGAAGGCCGCCGCGCTGTCCGCCCGGCCCGGGCTGCTGTTCTGGCGGAACAGCACGACGGGCGCCCTCGAGGCGCGGCCGCGCTCCACCGGCGTGGAGCTGAACGCGGCGCTGCACGCGAACGACTGAGTTGGCCGGTCGGGTACGGCGCCGGGTGGTCGCCGGCGTTGCGGGGGTGCTGGCCCTGGGGCTGGTGGCCTGGGCGGCGGTCGCGGTGCTGCACTGGGTCGGCCGGCTGCAGCTCCCGTCCGGGCCGCCGGCGGCCGTCTGCGACCTGGCCGGCTCGAGCTACACCGTCACCCCGGAGCAGGCCGGCAACGCGGCCACCGTGGCCGGCGTCGCGGTGGACCGCGGGCTGCCCGAGCGGGCGGTGCTGATCGCGCTGGCCACCGCGATGCAGGAGTCGAAGCTGGTCAACCTGGAGTACGGCGACCGCGACTCGCTGGGCCTGTTCCAGCAGCGGCCGAGCCAGGGCTGGGGCACCCCGCAGCAGATCCTCGACCCGGTGTACGCGGCCCGGAAGTTCTACGAGGCGCTGGTCAAGGTGCCGGACTGGCAACACCGGCCGGTCGCCGAGGTGGCGCAGAAGGTCCAGCAGAGCGCCTTTCCGGAGGCGTACGAGAGCTGGGAGCCGCAGGCCGGCGCGCTGGCGCACGTGCTGGTCGGGCGGGTGCCGGCCGGGATCTCCTGCCGGTTCGAGCCGTCCACCGCCGCGGCCGAGCGGCCGGACCGGTCCGGGCTGACCCCGCGGACGGCCGCGGTGCTCCTCGCCGCGCACACCGAGCTCGGTTCCCGCCGGCTGGCCGGGCGGGGCGGCACCGACGCCGCGCGCCGGGAGGGCCGCGCGCTCGACCTGGCGCCGGCCGGCTGGTTCACCGCGAACTGGCTGGTGGGGCACGCGGAGGCCATGTCGATCCGGCGAGTAGGGTACGACGGCCGGCTGTGGACGCCGGACCAGGGCTGGCGGACGGTCGATCCGGGCGCCGCCGGACGGGCACCGAAGGACCGGATCGCGGTGGAGGTCGGGTGAGGTTCGCATCGTTAGGATCACGGTTCGAAGTTCACCCGAACGGACCCCTATCTGATAGGGCAGGATCTCGTTGGGTCAGGTCGGGGCGGCGCATTCCCGACGTGCGCCGCCCCTCTCCTGCCTGCGTGCCCGGCCCGCGTACCGAGTCTGCGCACCGACTTGGAGGACACTGAGTTGCGGTTCAACCCGCGTCGTCGTCGCACCTTCGTCCTCGCCGTTGTCGCCTTCGCCGTGCTGGTGTCCAGCGGCATCGCCGGCGCCCGGGGCCGGCACGCGGCGCCCAGCGCGCCGCCGCCCTCGCCGCGGCAGCAGCAGTTCACCGCGGCGGCGCACGAGTTCGCGGTGCCCGAGCCGCTGCTGCTCGCCCTCTCCTACGCGCTCGCCCGCTGGGAGGACGCCAAGGGTGCGCCCATCGACACCTCCGGCGGCTTCGGGCCGATGCACCTGACCGCGGCCGACGGGTACGCCTACGCGGCCAGCGTCGCCCCGGGCCGCATCGATGTCGCCTCGGTGGTCCGCAGCATCAACACCGACCCGGCGATGCACACCCTGGAGGCGGCCGCCGCGCTGGTGCACATGCCGCCGGGCCAGCTCTCCCGGGACGCCAAGCAGAACATCCGGGCCGGCGCCGCGCTGCTGGCCTCCTACGCCGGCACGCCGCGCCCGACCACCCTGGACGGCTGGTACGACGCGGTGGCGCGGTACGTCGGCGGCGGCACCATCACCCCGGCGGCCCGGCAGCTCGCCGACGCGGTGTTCGACGTGCTGCGCAGCGGCGCGACCGGGGAGACCGCCGACGGGCAGCGGATGGTGCTGGCGGCGCAGCCGGCCCGCGCCGGCTCGGCCCAGTCGGCCCAGTCGGCCGAGTGCCCGGCCGGTCTGGAGTGCCGGTTCGTCGCCGCGGCCGGGTACGACCGGGCGCGGCGCGGCGTCGGGCAGGTGCGGTACCTGGTGCTCGGCAGCGCGGGTACCCCCTATGAGCACGCGGTCGCCCGGATCGCCGACCCGCGCGGCTTCACCAGCGCGCACTACCTGGTGCGGGCCAGCGACGGGCAGGTCACCCAACTCGTCCGCGGCGCCGACGTGGCCTGGTTCGCCGCCAGCCCGGCGATCAACGCCGCGGCCATCGGCATCGGCCTGGACAGCGTCGGCGGCGGCGCGCTGGTCCGGTACAGCGAGGCCACGTACACCAGCGTGGCCGCACTGGTGAAGTACCTGGCCGCGACGTACAAGATCCCGCTGGACCGCCAGCACGTGCTCGGCCGGGACGAACTGCCTGCCGCCGCCGGAGCCGTCCGACCGGCCAACGACCCGGGTGCCCGCTGGGACTGGGGCCACCTGTTCACGTTGCTCGACGCGCCGCTGGCTCCGCCCGCCGACGACTTCGGGCGCGCGGTCGCGTTCGTGCCGTCGTTCGCGGACAACACCCAGCCGGTCCTGCAGTGCGCGGTGGTCGGTACCGGCTGCGCAGACCTGGGCCGCCAGCAGGTGAACTTCGTGCCGCTGCGCGTGGCGCCGAGCGACGGCGCGCCGCTGCTGTCCGACCCGGCCGTGCACCCCGAGGGCGCCCCGGGCAGCACCGACGTGGCTGACACCGGGGACAAGGCGGTGGCCGGGCAGATCTTCGCGGTGGCCGAGCGGCGGGCCGGCTGGACCGCGGTCTGGTACGGCGGGCAGCGCGGCTGGTTCCGGGACGCCGCCGGGCTGACCCGGCAGGTGCGCAGCCCGCTGGTCACGCCCGCCCCCGGGCTCGGCAGCATCGACGTGTTCACCGACCCGGCCGGCCCGCCGCATCCGGCGTACACCGTGGCGGCCGGACAGTCGTACCCGCTGCTCGGGCGGTTCCCCGGCGGGTTCGACCTGATCGGGTTCAACCACGGCGTCGCGTTCGTCCGGTCCTCCGACGTGTCGGTGTGGCCGGGCTGAACGGGCGGGGCTGAACGGCACCCGCGCCGCGCCGTGGCCGTGACCCGCGGCTACGGCGCGAGGCGCTGCACCGCGGCGGCCACCCGCTCGTCGGTGGCCGTCAGCGCGATCCGCACATGCCGGTCGCCGGCCGGACCGTAGAAGCTCCCAGGTGCGGCCAGGATGCCGCGGTCGGCCAGCCACGACACGCTCTGCCAGCAGTCCTCGTCCCGGGTGACCCACAGGTACAGCCCGGCCTCGGAGTGCTCGATCCGGAAGCCGGCCGCCTCCAGTGCCGGCCGCAGCGCGGTGCGCCGGGCCGCGTACCGGGCGCGCTGCCCGGCCACGTGCGCCTCGTCGCCCAGCGCGGCCACCATCGCGGCCTGCACCGGTCCCGGCACCATCATCCCGGCGTGCTTGCGTACCGCGAGCAGCGTGCCAACCAGGGCCGGGTCCCCGGCCACGAACCCGGCGCGGTACCCCGCCAGGTTGGACCGCTTCGACAGCGAGTGCACCGCGAGCAGGCCGGTCGGGTCGCCCCCGCACACCGCCGGGTCGAGCACCGAGACCGGCTCGGTCTCCCACCCGAGCTCCAGGTAGCACTCGTCGCTGGCCAGCACGGCACCCCGCTCGCGGGCCCAGTCCACGCACTTGCGCAGGTGTCCGGCCGGCAGCACCCTGCCGGTCGGGTTGGACGGGGAGTTCACCCACAGCAGGTCCACCCGGCGGGGACCGAGCGCGGTGAGCGAGTCGGCCGGGACGCAGGCCGCGCCGGCCAGCGCGGCGCCGACGGCGTACGTCGGGTAGGCCAGGGCGGGGATCGACACGGTGTCCCCGGGGCTCACCCCGAGCAGCGTCGGCAGCCAGGCCACCAGCTCCTTGGAGCCCACCGTGGGCAGCACGCCGAGGCCGGGCCCGATGTGCCAGCGCCGTGTCAGGTAGCTCTGGACAGCCTCGCGCAGCTCCGCGGTGCCGGCCGTGGCGGGGTACCCCGGCGTGTCGGCGTGCCTGCGCAGCGCGGCCTGCACCACCTCCGGCACCGGATCCACCGGCGTGCCGATGGACAGGTCCACGATGCCGCCGGGGTGCCGGCGCGCGCGGTCGCCGTACGGGGCCAGCACATCCCAGGGGAACTCGGGCAGCCGGCCCGCCCGGTGGCTCAGTGGTCTTCCGTGGCCTGCGGCGGCAACGCCGCGACCAGCGGGTGGTCCTTGTCGATCTTGCCGATCTTGGAGGCGCCGCCCGGTGAACCGAGGTCGTCGAAGAAGTCCACGTTGGCGCTGTAGTAGTCCTTCCACTTCTCCGGGACGTCGTCCTCGTAGAAGATGGCCTCAACCGGGCAGACAGGCTCACAGGCACCGCAGTCGACGCATTCGTCCGGGTGGATGTACAGCATGCGGTTGCCCTCGTAGATGCAGTCGACGGGGCACTCTTCGATGCACGCCTTGTCGAGCAAGTCCACGCAGGGCTCGGCGATGACGTAGGTCACGACGTGGTCCTCTCACCTCAGGCTGGACGTTCCTAGTATCGCGGTGCCGGCGGTGTTCACACAGTGGGGGGCGGATCTGATGTCGACACGGCCAGCGGACCTCGTGGGTCTGCGGGTCGTGCTGCGCCGTCGGGCCGGGGTCCGGGGCGGCCGAGTGGTCTACGCGGACATACTGGGCAAGCTGGTCGGGGTGGCCGGCGAGGGCCTGTCGGTACGCCGCGACGACGGTTCCACGGTAACCGTGCCGGCCGAGGACGTGCACCGCCTGCGTGCGGTACCTGCCGGGCGGGCCGACATCCTGGCCCTGGAGGCCGTCACCGCACGTGGCTGGCCGGCTCCGGAGACCGCGTGGCTCGGTTCGTGGCTGCTGCGCGCCGGCGGTGGGTGGACCCGCCGGGCGAACTCGGCGCTGGCGCTCGGCGACCCCGGGATGCCGGTGCCGGACGCGCTCGACGCCGTCCGCTCCTGGTACGCCGAGCGCGGCCTGCCCGCGCTACTGGCCGTACCCCTGCCGACGCAGGCGCGGGCCGACCACACCGCCGCCCGGCTGGGCTGGACGGTGGACGTGGAGACCGAGGTGCTCACCGCCCCGGTCGGCGCCGCCGCCGTCCACTCCGACGTGCTGCTGTCCGACACGCTCACCCCGCAGTGGGAGGCGGTGTACCAGGCCCGCACCGTGCCGCCGGTGGCGCGGCGGATCCTGACCGCGCCGGACACTGTGACGTTCGCCTCGATCGTGCGGGACGGCCAGACGGTGGCGATCGGGCGCGGGGTGGTGGTGGACGACTGGCTCGGAGTGGCTGCCGTGGAGGTGCTGCCCGGGTACCGCCGTCGCGGCCTGGCTCGCCGGCTGACGGCCGGCCTGCTCGGCTGGGGCGCCGCCCGCGGTGCGCACCGCTGCTACGTGCAGGTCGAGTCGGCGAACGCGGCCGCGCTCACCCTGTACGCCTCCCTCGGCTTCACCCGCCACCACCGCTACCGCAACCGCATCGCGCCTGACCACTGACACCGCCCGCCCGGATGCCGCCCCGCCGCCCGGATGCCGCCCTGCCGGCCGGGTGGCGGCTAGCGGGCCGGGCGGCGGCTCAGCCGGCCGGGGGCAGCGCCGCGTCGAGGACCCCGCGGAGATCGGCGTACGCGGCGACGGCATCGTCCCGGCTGACCGCGCCGAACCGCAACTCCTGGCCCGGGCGGGCCTGCCCGGCGTAGGGCAGGTCGACGGTGGCGACGACGGCGACCACCGGGTAACCGCCCGTCGGTCCGTGGTTGGCCAGCAACAGGATGGGCTGCCCGTCCGGGGGCACCTGGAGCGCCCCGGACACCATCCCGGTCACCGGAAGCTCGCCCGCTCGTGCCCGCTCCAGCCCGGGACCGGCCAGCCGGATGCCGACCCGGTCGCTGACCGGCGTCACCGCGTACGCCGAACCGCACAGCCGGCGTACCGCGTCGGGGGTGAACCAGTCCTCGTGCGGCCCGGGCACGACCCTGAGCGCCCCGGTGGACGAGCCACCCAGCCACCGGCTCACCGGGTCGGTCGCCGGGGACCCGCCCTGCGCAACGGTGCGCGGCGCCCGGTCCAGGTCCGGCACGTCCAGCACGTCCCCGGCGGCCAGCCGCGGCGGGCCGAGGCCGGCCAGCGTGTCGGTGGAGCGGCTGCCGAGCACGGCCGGTACGTCCACGCCGCCGGCCACCGCCAGGTAGCCCCGGACTCCCGGGGCGGCGCGCCCGACCAGCAGCGTGCCGCCGGCCGGGACGCGGTACGCCGACCCGGCCGGCAGCGCCGCCCCGTCCACCGTGGCCGCCGCCCCCACCACGGCCACCAGCGCGGGCGAGGTGAACCGCAGCCGCGGCCCGGACAGGGTGAGCTCCAGCGCCGCCGCGCCGTCCGGGTTGCCCACCAGGCGGTTGGCCACCGTGTGCGACAGCCAGTCCGCCGGCCCGGCCGTCGGCACGCCGAGGGAAAGCCAGCCCGTCCGGCCGCCGTCCTGCACCGTGGTCAGCGGACCGGGCGCCAGTACCTCGATCACCGGCCGCCCACCGGCTCGAACCGGACCCGGTCCCCGGGTCCGAGCAGCGCCGGCGGCGTACGAGCCGGGTCGAACACCACGAGATCGGTGCACCCGAGCAGCCGCCAGCCACCCGGCGTTGCCTGCGGGTACACCGCGGCGTACCCCCCTGCGATCGCCACCGCGCCGGCCGGCACCCGCTCCCGGGGGGTGTCCCGCCGCGGCACCCGCAGCACCGGATCGAGCCCGGTCAGGTAGCCGAAACCCGGGGCGAAGCCGACGAATGCCACCGTGTACGTCGCCGCGGCGTGCCGCTCCACCACCTCGGCCTCCGGCAGGCCGGTGAGCACGGCCACCTCGGCCAGGTCGGCGCCGTCGTACACCACCGGGACCCGCACCGTCCGCCCCGTCCCCGCGTTGTCGGGCGATCCGGCGGTTCCCGCCTCCGCACCGCCTGACAACGGGATGGCCGGGGCCGCGAGCAGCCGCCGTACCGCGGCCAGGTCGCAGTCGAGCGGATCGAGGAGCACCAGCAGCGAGCCGGCGCCCACCACGGTCTCCCGAACGCCCGGCACACAAGCGCCGTCCATCGCTGCCCGCAGCCGGTGCGCGGCGGCGACGTCGCCCGCCTCGACCAGCAGGGCGGAATCTCCGGCGTACCGGATGACGATCTCCCCGGTGGCCACGACCCACAGTGTGCCGCAGGCTCTAGGCTTCGCCTGGACGATGACCGAAGGAGTACGCCGGTGACCGAGCCGCAGGATCCGCGCAAGCTGATCGTCATCGGGTTCGACGACCCCTTGAAGGCGAACGAGTTCCTGCTCGCCGCCACCCGGCTGCAGAGCAAGGGGCAGATCCGGCTGCACGACGCGGTGTTCGTGGCCCGCGACGCGGACGGCCGGTCCGTGGTGCGGGAGACCCAGGACATCACCACCGGGCGCGGCGCACTCGGCGCCGGGCTGTGGGGCCTGCTGCTCGGCACGCTGTTCGGCGGCCCGATCGGTGGCCTGATCGGCGGCGCCGCCAGCGCCGGGGGCGGCGCGCTGCTGGCCAAGCTGGTCGACACGGGCATCAAGGACGACCGGATCGCGGCACTGCGCGAGACGGTGCCGCCGGGCAGCACCGCGTTGGCGCTGCTCGTCAGTCACCTGCAGGTGGGCGACCTGCAGCGGGAGCTGGCGCGCTTCCCGGGCGCCACCCTGGTGGAGTCCGACCTGCCGGACGCGGCGATCATCGCGGTCCGGCACGCCCTCGGCGAAATGCCGGACCCGGTCACCGGCCAGGAGCCGTCCGCCGAGGGCTGACCGACCCGTCCGGCAGCCCACGCCACCGTCCGGCCAGGAGCCGTCCGCGGAGGGCTGAGACCGCTCCGCGCGCCGCCGGCAACGGTCAGCCGCGCGCTCGCCCTCCTGCCGGCGATCACCAGGTTCCCGTGCCTGCAGGAGATCGACCAGCGCCGAAGACCCGATGATCGCTGAGAGGCAGCGCGATCGCCGCGCGGGAGACACGCGCCAGCCTGCCCGACTCGCCGCCCGCCACCAGGACGATGATCGTCGCCATCCGTCTCCGGCTCAGGCCGCCGCAACTCGGCGATGATCACCCGCTCACCCCGGCACCGCCACAGGGCACCCCCCCACACCCCGACATCCGCCACCCGCCACCCGGCACCCGGCACCCGGCACCGTGATCGTCGCCGGTTTCTGACGGTCCGAGCCGGTACTGCACGGCGACGATCACCCACCTCGGTCGGGTCTGACGTCGGTGCCGGGGTGGTCAGTTCGCGGCGGCGATGCGGGCGCGCAGGTCGTCGGCGCCGGGATTGCCGGCGTGGTCGGCCGCCGCGCGGGAGATGTCGGACAGCCATACCCGGGCGCGCGCCGACCGCAGGCCGGCCATGTCGTCCAGTACGCGGTGGGCGTTGGCCAGGCCGGCGTTGAGGTCGCCGACCCGGATCTGGGCCGTCGCCACCTCCGCGCGATCCATGGCAGCGCAACGCGGCCCCCGCCTCTGGTCGGCCAGTGCCCGGGCACCCCGCTCGATGGCGAGCTCGGCGAACCCCCGATGCCGCGGATAGTGGGAGATCACGGTGTAGTGGGAGAGCCACCCTCGTCCCGAAGCCCGCCCCACGGACATCAGCGCGGTGTGTGATCCCCACACCGGCACCTGTGCGTCTTCGGCCTCTGCCAGTGCCTCGTCCGCCCGCCCCAACGCGTTGATCATGCTCCGGGCGTCGCCCTGCAACGCCGCCGCCCACGCCAGGTTCACGTGCAAGTTCGCGGTCGTGCCGGCGTAGCCGGTGCCCGGGTTCATCGCCAGCCCGATCTCGGACACCCGCGGCGCCGCTACGTCACGCCAATGCAGGCTGGCCCGGTCGATCTGAAAGAGGACGTCGGCGACCAGTCCCGGCTCGTCGGCCTCGCGCGCCAGCATCAGAGCGTGTGCCTGATGCAGGTGCGCAACCCGGCGGCGTCCAGCGTCGTTGGCGGCCCAGCCAATCAGCTCGTGCAGTTCGGCCAGGCTGATCTTCAGGTCGCGGCCGGTCGCCTCGGAGTACTCGCTGCGCAGCATGCCCTGCGCCCAGCCGGCGAAGCCGCGGGCCGCGTCCAGCATGGTGCCGCCGCCGTACCGGTTGTCCAACGCGCGCAGGTGCGCGGCCATGGCCCGGATCTGCGCGACGTCGGTGGCGCCGATCCGGGCCGGTACCGGCGCGGCGCCCGGGGGCCCGGCCGGCAACCGTAGACCCGCAGCGCTGCCCCCCGCCGCGACCACCGACACCGCGGCCAGAAACCCACGGCGTTCCATAGCATCCTCTCCTCGTGCCACGGCCGCCCCGCGGTGGGCCGCGCACTCCGCGCAGCTCCCCAGCCCCATCAGCACCCGCGGGATCCGCAACCCGTCCGCGATCCGGACCAGCACGTCGTAGCTGGTCAGCTGGCGGCCATGCACGATCGCCGACACCTCAGGCTGCGACTGCCCGGTCAGGCTCGCGATCTGCTGCTGGCTCCAACCCCGCCGCTGCAACCACCGATACAACCCGGTGATGTCACGCTCGGCCAGGATCGGCGCCACCTCGGGCAACGACCACCACGCCGGATCGGGCACCGGCGGCGTACTGGGGATGGTGTTCACGTATCGACCTCCGCCACCGCAGGGTAACCACGCTGCGCCGCCGAGCCCATACGCAGGGCATATAGGCGCCCGTGTACGCAAACCACGCCGGGGCGTCGCTCACCCCCGGCGCGAGCGGCCCGCCGGCGGCACCGCGCGGGCCACGCCGTACGCCGCGGCGGCCGCACCGGCGAACAGCAGGCCCAGCCCGATCTTGGTGCCCGGCAGTACCACGTCGCCCTCCGGCCGGCCCACCGACAGCCCAACCACCACTACCAGCCACAGGAACGCCGGCAGCGCGGTGGCCCAGCGCGCCCGGGTCGCGGCGTACATCAGCCGGGGCAGCACCATGTTGAGCACCACCGCGGCGAGCACCGACACCGGAAGCACCAGCCTGCCGGCCCGCAGCGGTACGTAGAACACCTCCAGCAGCGCCGACTCCAGCGCGGCCACCCCGACCAGCACCCCGCCGACCGCGCGCAGCCACCCCGGCGGCCCGCCCGGCCGGGACACCGCCAGCGGCGCGGTTACCTCGGTGACCACCTAGCCGAGCCCCGCGAACAGGTCGTCCTCCCAGCCGTGCTCGCCGACCTCCGGACCGCGCTCGCCGCGGACCAGGATGAAGTGCTCGACCGCCAGCACCTCGCGGCCCAGCTCGTTGGAGAGCGCGAAGAACGGCCCGTCCACCGCGATCTGGGTGGCGTGCGCGCGCAGTGCGGCGTACTTCGCGTCGGCGTGCGCGCCGCCGTCCACCTCGGTGGTGACCAGCTCGTCCGGGGTGCCGAACGGAAGGTCCTCCACGCTGCCCACGATGCCGAACGGCGCCTCGTCGCCGGCCGCCCGCAGGGCCTTGATGCCGGCGGCGAGGAACGACTTCGGGATGGCGGTCCAGTACACCTTGGCCACCCGCCACGGCTCGCCCTCGCCGTGCCCGGGGTCGGCGGCCAGGTCCACCGCGCGCATGGTCACCCGGTGCGTCTGGATGTGGTCGGGGTGCCCGTACGCGCCGTTCTCGTCGTACGTGACGACCACCTGCGGCCGGACCTCCCGGATGACCTCGACCAGGTGACCGGCCGCCTCGTCCACGTCGGCCTGCCAGAACGCGCGCGTGTCCGCGTTGGTCTCCAGCCCCATCATGCCGCTGTCCCGGTACCGGCCCACGCCGCCGAGGAACCGGTGGTCGGTCACCCCGAGGGCCGCCATCGCCCGCTCCAGTTCGGCCACCCGATACCCGCCGAGCTGGTCGGCCCGGTCGGCGGCCAGTCCGGCCAGCTCCGGGACCATGATCTCGCCCAGCTCGCCCAGCGTGCACGTCACCAGCGTCACATGCACGCCCTCCGCGGCGTACCGCGCCATGGTGGCGCCGCCGCCGATGACCTCGTCATCCGGGTGGGCGTGCACGAACAGCGCACGGCGCGCGGCTACCTCTGTCACGCCCGCAGCCTAGTGTCCCGTGTCCGGAAACCGTCGCCGGACGCGGTGGCAAGCAACCTCGGCCCCCCGGGCACCCGCGTCCGGGCTCAGATGATCTGCACGGTCTCGGCGAAATGGCAGGCGGACGGGTGCTCGCCGCGCACCACCAGTGCCGGCTCCTCGGTCCGGCACTTCGCCTGCTGGTCGTCGCTGAGCTGGTTGGCGAACTTCTGGCAGCGGGTGCGGAAGTGGCAGCCGGACGGCGGGTTGGCCGGGCTGGGCAGGTCGCCGTACAGCAGGATCCGCTGCCGCTGCCGCTCCCGGACCGGGTCGGGCAGCGGGATCGCGGACAGCAGCGCCTGGGTGTACGGGTGCGTCGGCCGTTCGAACAGCTCGTCCTTGCCGGCGATCTCGACGATCTTGCCGAGGTACATCACCGCGACCCGGTCGGCGATGTGCCGGACCACCGACAGGTCGTGCGCGATGAACAGGTACGACAGCCGCAGCCGGTCGCGCAGGTCCTCCAGCAGGTTGATCACGCCGGCCTGGATGGACACGTCCAGCGCGGACACCGGCTCGTCCAGCACCAGCACCTTCGGCTCCAGCGCAAGTGCCCGGGCGATGCCGATGCGCTGCCGCTGGCCACCGGAGAACTCATACGGGTACCGGTTCGCGTGCTCGGGGTTGAGCCCGACCAGGCGCAGCAGCTCCTCCACCCGGTCGCGCAGCGCCTGGCCCCTGGCCAGCCGGTGCACGATCAGCGGCTCGGCCACGATGTCGAAGACCGGCAGCCGCGGGTTCAGCGACGCGTACGGGTCCTGGAAGACGATCTGGATCTCCCGCCGCAGCGGCCGCATCTGCGACCGGTTGAGCGAGGTCAGCTCCCGCCCGGCGAACTTCACCGACCCGCTGGTGGCCGGCTGCAGGTGCAGGATCGCGCGGCCGGTCGTGGACTTGCCGCAGCCGGACTCGCCGACCAGGCCGAGCACCTCGCCGGGGCGCAGCTCGAAGCTGACCCCGTCCACCGCCTTGACCGCGCCGACCGTGCGCTTGATCAGGCCGCGGCTGCGGATCGGGAAGTGCTTGCGCAGGTCCACCACCTCGAGGACGGGCGCCTCGCTGACCGTCTCCGTCACTTGTCCTCCTCGGTACGGCCCGCGCCGTCGACCTCGTCCGCGACGACCCGGCCGGGGGCTCCCTGCGCGGCCGCGCCCAGCGACCCGGCCTCGACCGCGTCGGCCTCGACCGCGTCGGCCTCGGCCTCGCGCCCGGGCAGCTCGACCGGGGCGGCCACCTCGTCCTGGAACACGTCGTCCACCGACGTCACCTCGAACACGTCCTGCGGCGCCACCTCGGGCTTGGCCAGCTCGGCGGACCGGATGCAGGCGGCGCGGTGCTCCGGCGCAACCAGCTCCAGTGGCGGCTCGGCGAGGTCGCACTGCTCGATGTGCAGCGGGCAGCGCGGCCCGAACGGGCACCCCGGCGGCGGGTGGATCAGCGACGGCGGGCTGCCGGGGATCGGGGTGAGCCGCTGCTTGCCCTTGGCGTCCAGCCGGGGCAGCGACCCGAGCAGGCCGAGGGTGTACGGCATCCGTGGCGAGTAGTAGATCTCGTCCACATTGCCGACCTCGACCGGGCGCCCGGCGTACATCACCAGCACCCGGTCGGCCATCCCGGCCACCACGCCCAGGTCGTGGGTGATCAGCACGGCGGCCGCGCCGGTCTCCGCCTGCGCGGTCTTGAGCACCTCCAGCACCTGCGCCTGCACGGTGACGTCCAGCGCGGTGGTCGGCTCGTCGGCGATGATCACGTCCGGCTGGTTTGCCATCGCGATGGCGATCACCACCCGCTGCCGCATGCCGCCGGAGAACTCGTGCGGGTACGAGCTGACCCGCTCGGCCGCGTTCGGGATGCCGACCAGCTTGAGCAGGTCCGCGGTGCGCGCCTCGGCCGCCTTGCGGGACAGCGACTTGTCGTGCCGGCGCAGTGTCTCGGCGATCTGGTAGCCGACCCGGTAGACCGGGTTCAGCGAGGTCATCGGGTCCTGGAAGACCATCGCCAGGCCCTTGCCGCGGATCGCGGACATCGGCCGGTCCCGCATGCCGAGCAGCTCGCGGCCCTTGAACCGCACCGACCCGGTGATCTTGGCGCTGGCCGGCAGCAGCCCCATCACCGCCAGCGAGGTCACCGACTTGCCGGACCCGGACTCGCCGACGATGCCGAGCGTCTCACCGGGGTAGAGCACGTAGGAGACGCCGCGCACGGCGTTCACCACGCCGTCCTCGGTCGGGAACTTCACCTCGAGGTCGGTGACCTCGAGCAACGGGTCCGCGCCGGACCGTTCGGTGCGGACGGCGGGTGCGGCGACGGTGTGCATGGCGCTCCTGCGCTTTGCGGATCGGGCGGGGCTCGAGCGGGACTCGGGCGGTGCGGCGGTCAGGCGCGGATCCGGCTGTGCGACGGGTCGAACGCGTCGCGCACGCCGTCGCCGATGAAGCTGATGCACATCACGATGACCATGATCGTCAGGCCCGGGATGTAGAACAGCCACGGCCGGCTGTCCGCCGCGGCGACGCCGTCGGAGACCAGCACGCCCAGCGAGGTGTCGTTCTGCACGCCGAAGCCGAGGTAGGTCAGCGCCGCCTCGGCCAGTACCGAGGCGGCCGCGCCGAGGGTGGCCCACACGATGATCTGGCCGAGCGAGTTCGGGATCAGGTGCTTGAAGATGATCCGCCGGTCCGAGGCGCCGAGCGCGTGCGCCGCCTCGACGAACTCCCGTTCCCGCAGCGACAGGAACTGGCTGCGCAGGATCCGGGCCAGGTCCATCCAGCCGAACAGCCCGATCACCAGCGCCACCGTCAGGATCGTGCCGCCCTGGCTCCTGAACTTGCTGGCCACCACCAGCAGCACCACGAGCTGCGGGATGGTCAGGATCAGGTCCACGAACCGCATCAGGATGTTGTCGATGTAGCGGCCGTAGTAGCCGGCCAGGCCGCCGATCACGATGCCGATCGCGCCGGCGATCAGCACGAACAGCAGGGCGATGATGCTGGAGCGCTGGATGCCGCGCATCAGCAGGGCCAGCACGTCCTTGCCGATGTCCTCGGTGCCGAGGATGTGGCCCGGGGTGCCCGGCGGCCGGCTCGGGAACCCCGGGTCCTGGTCGGTGAACTTCCACCGGTAGAAGAACGGGTAGATGAAGGCGGCGAGCACGACCACGCTAAGCACGATCAGCGCGCCCACCGCCCGCCGGTTGTGCACGAACCGCTGGATGATCTGCTCGCGCTGGCTGCGCGCCCGCACGGCGAACTCGCCCGCGACGGTGCCGGCGGTGCCCGGGGTGGTGGTCTGCGGGTCGATCTGCAGGCTGGTCATCGTCGGCCGCCTCTCGTCACTCGGTCAGCTCAGCACTCGGTCAGCTCAGCCGGATTCTCGGATCGAGCACGGCATAGAACAGGTCGGCAACCAGGTTCGCCGCGATCACGAAGAACGCCGAGACCATCAGCCACGCCAGCAGCACGTTGACGTCCTGCTGGCCGAGCGCGTTGTCGGTCAGGTACACGCCCATGCCGTTCCAGACGAACACCTTCTCGGTCAGGACCGCACCGCCCAGGATCAGCCCGACGTTGAGCGCGATGACGGTGGTCACCGGGATCAGCGCGTTGCGCAGGCCGTGCCGCACCAGCACCCGGCCGTACGGGATCCCCTTGGCCCGGGCCAGCCGCATGTAGTCAGCGTTCATCACGTCCAGCATGGAGGCCCGCTGGAACCGGCTCCACGCCGCGAAGTTCAGCGCCGCCAGTGAGATCGTCGGCAGGATCATGTGCTCGATCCGGTCGATGAGGATCTCGCGGGACGTGCCGTACAGCTCAAGGCCCGGCTGCGTCTCCCCCGCGGTCCACAGGATGTGGTTGCCGCCAAAGATGTGCTGGTTGCCCCAGATGACCAGGAACTGCTTGAGCAGCGTGGCGAACCAGAAGACCGGCAGCGAGATCAGGATGTAGGAGATCGTGGTGGACACGTAGTCCGAGAGCTTGTGCTGGCGTACCGCGGTGAGCACGCCGACGATCACGGCCAGCACCGTGGCGAGGATCATCGCGGCCAGCACCAGGCGGCCGGTGACGATCACCCGGTGGAACAGGTCGGGGTTGATCGGGTTGCCGGCGAGGTTCTTGCCGAAGTCGCCGTGCGCGACGCCGGTCAGCCAGGTCCAGTACCGCGCCGGCGCCGGGCGGTCCAGGCCGAGCAGGTGCGCCTGCGCGTCGATCGCGCCGGCGGCGAGCCCCTGCCGCTGCCTCAAGCTCTGCAGCGGGTCCATGGTGGCCGCGGCCATGACGAAGACCAGGAACGAGCTGGCCAGCAGCACGAGCAGCGAGGAGAGCACCCGCCGTACGCAATATACGAACACGTCGCGACCTTACGCCGGGAGACAGGTTCTGGAATGCTCCGACGGAGCCTTGATGTGCTACGCCGTCGGCACTGTCAGATGTTGCCGCAGGCCCCCGGGGCCGTCGATCCGGCCCCGGGAGCCCGCGGTGGTGGTGCGCCTACCCGGTCAGCTCTTCAGCGTCCAGGTCTGGGAGTTCCACACCGGGCCGTCCTGCGACGCGTTGTCGCCGATGCCGGTCTGGTCGTCCTTGCTGTACGGCTTGTACGCGGAGCTGTACGCCAGGAATGTCGGCTTCTGGTACAGCGGCAGCGTGAACACGTCCGTCCAGAGCTGGGCGTCCACCTGGTTGGCCAGGTCGGTCGCCTTCGTCGGGTCGGTCTCGACGACCATCTGGGCCATCAGGGCGTCCGCCTTGGGGTCGTTGCCCGAGACGTAGTTCTGCTGCACCGCGTTGCCCTTGACGCTCTGGTAGATCGGCACGTTGGCGGCGATGGTCGGCGAGCTGACCCAGGCGAACAGCGCGATGTCGAACTTGCCGCCGTCCAGGCTGTGCTTGTCGGTCGCCTTGTCGGCGAAGATGTTCTTGTTCAGCGACTTCTTGATCTCGATCCCGGCCGCCTTCTCCTGCGCGGTGACGATGTCGATCGTGTTCTCACGCAGCTTGTTGTTGACCGTGGTCATGATCTCGACGGACAGCCGCTGGCCGTCCTTGGCGTAGATGCCGTCGGCACCCTTCTTGTAGCCGATGCCCTCGAGCAGCTTGCCGGCCGCGGCCGGGTCGGGCTTGTCGTACGCAGCGCCGGAGTTGTCCTTGTACTGCGTCTGGTTGGTGACGTAGAAGCGGTTGTTCAGCACGGTCGCGCGGGCGTCGAACTGGCCCACCGTGCGCTGCACCAGGTCCTTGCGGTCCATCGCCAGCGCGATCGCCTTGCGGACCTCCGGGTGTGCCAGGTGCACGTTCTTGGTGTTCATGTCCAGGTGCTCGAAGGACAGGCCGAAGGTGATCTCGCTGGTCACCTTGGGCTGCATGTTGCGCACCTGGGTGACCAGGTCGAGCTGCGGCTGCGGGTAGATCATCTGGACCTCGTCGGCCTGGATCGCCTTGGTCAGCACGCCCGCGTCACTGCCCAGGTTGCGGTAGATCAGCCGGGTCAGACCGGTGGCCGGGCCCCACCACTTCGGGTTCGGGGTCAGCACGTAGGTCTTCTGGGCGAAGTTGATGTTCTTGGTCAGCAACTGCCAGGGGCCGCCGGAGATCTCGCTGGGGAAGCCCTGCTGGGTCGGCCAGCCCTTCTTGATGTAGGCGCAGTTCTTGACCGGGTCGCCCTGGTCCATCAGGTGCGACGGGAAGACCGGGAGGAAGACGCTCTTCCAGTCCACGAACGGCTTGGCGTAGGTGACCACCGCCACCTTGTCGGTGTCGCCCTGCTTGACCGACTCGATCTGGTCGAAGCCCGTGGTGCTGAGGATGCCGTCGCAGCCGCCGACCTCGGGGTCGAGCGACTTCTGGATCTTCCAGGTGTAGTCGAAGTCCTTCCAGCTCATCGCCGTGCCGTCGCTCCAGACGGCCTTGTCGTTGAGCTGGTAGGTCACCGTGAACTTGCCGCCGACGTCCGACGCCTTGGGATCGGAGGCCAGCATGTTCAGGTTGGCGTGGTAGTTCAGGTCCGGCCAGATCAGGTACGGACGCGGCAAGATCTGGATCTCCAGGTTGGCCGTCGATGTGATGTTACCCGCCGTGATCAGCGGCATCAGGTTCTCGAAGTTGTCCGCCGACTCGGCGTAGACGATCTGGCCGTGGGCCTGCGTCTGGCCGCCGCCGGTAGCGGGCGTGTTCTTGTTGCTGCCACACGCCGCCGCGGCCATCGCCAGGACGATGCCACCGGCGAGCAGTGCTGTGGTCCTACTGATCCTCACGCTTCCTGCGCCTCCTTCGCCCGCCGGGGTTCGCGGGTAGGCAACCATGCCCCGGCTCACTCACCGGGCGAGCCGCACATTAGTGATACCGATCGGCCGAGGCGGCAGGGCCGCCGAATCGTGACCATAGAGTGACCGAAACCCACCCAAATCTGGGACATTGGCCCCGGCGGTACTCCGTTCGAAGTCTTGCCGATCCCACACCGTGGGACAGGGTCAGGGCCGTGCCGGCCGGCCGCGCCGGGCCCGCGCCTTCTCCCGCTCGTGCGCCACCAGCACCACCTTCCGTAGCCGCACCGCGGCCGGGGTGACCTCCATGCACTCGTCCTCGCGGCAGAACTCCAGCGCCTGCTCCAGGCTCAGCAACCGCGGCGGCACCAACCGCTCCAGCTCCTCGGCGGTGGACTGCCGGATGTTGGTGAGCTTCTTCTCCTTGGTGGGGTTCACGTCCATGTCGTCGGGTCGGGAGTTCTCCCCCACGATCATCCCCTCGTACACCTCGGTACCCGGTCCGACGAACATCGAGCCGCGCTCCTGCAGGTTGAACAGCGCATAGGAGGTGACCAGCCCGTGGCGGTCGGCCACCAGCGACCCGGTCGGCCGGGTGCGCAGCTCGCCGGCCCACGGCTCGTACCGCTCGAAGACGTGGTGCGCCATCCCGGTGCCCCGCGTCTCGGTGAGGAACTCGGTGCGGAACCCGATCAGGCCGCGGGCCGGCACCAGGTACTCCATCCGCACCCAGCCGGTGCCGTGGTTGACCATCTGCTCCATCCGCCCGCGGCGCAGCCCGAGGAGCTGGGTCACCACGCCGACGTAGTCCTCGGGCACGTCGATGGTCAGCCGCTCCACCGGCTCGGACAGCACCCCGCCGATGTCCCGGGTGACCACCTGCGGCTTGCCCACCGTCAGCTCGAAGCCCTCCCGGCGCATCAGCTCGACCAGCACCGCGAGCTGCAGCTCGCCGCGGCCCTGCACCTCCCAGGTGTCCGGCCGCTCGGTCGGCAGCACCCGGATGGACACGTTGCCGATCGTCTCGGCATCCAGCCGGCCCTTCACCTGCCGCGCGGTGAGCTTCGTCCCGGCGGCGCCGGCGAGCGGCGCGGTGTTGATGCCGATCGTCATCGAGATGGACGGTTCGTCCACGGTGATCACCGGCAGCGGCCGCGGGTCGTCCGGGTCGGCCAGCGTCTCGCCGATGTTGATCTGCGGGATGCCGGCCACCGCGATGATGTCGCCCGGACCGGCCTGCTCGACCGGCACCCGCTCCAGCGCCTCGGTCATCAGCAGCTCGGTCACCTTGACCCGCTCGATCGAGCCGTCGGCGCGGCACCAGGCCACCTGCTGGCCCTTGCGGATCTGCCCGTTGTGCACCCGGCAGAGCGCCAGCCGGCCCAGGTACGGTGAGGCGTCCAGGTTGGTCACGTGCGCCTGCAGCGGCACGTCCGGGTCGTACGACGGGGCCGGGACGGTGGACAGGATGGTGTCCAGCAGCGCCTTCAGGTCCGGCGCGTCCGGGGAGCTGCCGTCGGCGGGCCGGACCAGGCTGGACCGGCCGGCCGTGGCCTGGCAGTACACGATCGGGAACTCGATCTGCTCCTCGGTGGCGTCCAGGTCGAGGAACAGCTCGTAGGTCTCGTCCACCACCTCGGCGATCCGGGCGTCCGAGCGGTCCACCTTGTTGATCACCAGCACCACCGGCAGCCGGGCGGTGAGCGCCTTGCGCAGCACGAACCGGGTCTGCGGCAGCGGGCCCTCGCTGGCGTCCACCAGCAGCAGCGCGCCGTCCACCATGGACAGCGCGCGCTCCACCTCGCCGCCGAAGTCGGCGTGCCCGGGGGTGTCGATGATGTTGATCGTGGTGCCGCCGTAGCGCACCGCGGTGTTCTTGGCCAGGATGGTGATGCCCTTCTCCCGCTCCAGGTCCATCGAGTCCATCACCCGGTCGGCCACGTCCTGGTTGGCGCGGAACGCCCCGGACTGCCACAGCATCGCGTCCACCAGGGTGGTCTTGCCGTGATCGACGTGGGCGATGATGGCGACGTTGCGGAGGTCGGTGCGTACGGACACGGGGCGGGGCTCCAGACTCGGCTGCGGGCGGCCGGTCGATCCTACGTTTTCCCGCTTGGGCACCCCGGTCCCGCCGGCCATACTGGGCGCATGACTGGGCGCACGCGTAGCGCACCGCAGGGTTGGCGGGCCGCCTGACGGCGGCCGGCACGCATACGCACACCAACCAGGGCCGCCTCGGCGAGGCGGCCCCTGTCATGCCCGCCCGACGCCGCGGCGTGCCCGCAAACCGCGAAGGGGCCCGACATGACACGCACGTTCTCCGGGATCACGCCGACCGGGCGGCTGACCCTCGGCAACTACCTCGGCGCGCTGCGCCGCTTCCCGGCCGCCGGCGACGGCAGCCTGTTCGGGGTGATGAACCTGCACGCGATGACCGTCGAGCACGACCCGGCGGCGCTGGCCGGACGCACGCGGGAGGTGTTCGGGCTGCTGCTGGCCTGCGGGCTGGACCCGGACCGCGCGGTCGTCTTCGTGCAGGGCGACGTGCCGGCGCACTGCGAGCTGGCGTACCTGCTGGAGTGCACCGCCACGTTCGGCGAGATGCGGCGGATGATCCAGTTCAGGGAGAAGTCCGCCGGCCGCGGGTCGGTACGGCTGTCGCTGCTCACCTACCCGGCGCTGATGGCCGCCGACATCCTGCTGTACGGGACGGACTCGGTGCCGGTCGGCGCCGACCAGGCCCAGCACGTCGAGCTGGCCCGGGACCTGGCGGTCCGCTTCAACCGCCGGTACGGGCCGACGTTCACGGTGCCGCGGTTGTCCACTCCGGACAGTGCCGAGCGGGTGATGGACCTGGCCGACCCGGTTCGCAAGATGAGCAAGACGGCGGTCCCGGACTCCGGCGTGATCCGGCTGCTGGACCCGCCGGACACGATCCGGCGCAAGATCCGCCGGGCGGTCACCGATGCCGACGGCACGGTCCGGTACGACCCGGTGGCCGGGCCCGGGGTGTCGAACCTGCTGGAGATCCTGTCCGCGGTCGTGGGCCGGGGGGCTGACGCGCTGGCGGCCGGCCTCGACTCGTACCGGGCGCTGAAGGAGGCCGTGGCGGACGCCGTCGTGGCCGAGCTTGCGCCGCTGCAACGGCGCTACCGGGAGCTGGCGGCCGACCCCGCCGAGCTGGACCGGATCCGCCGGCACGGCGCGGACCGTGCCCGGGCGCTGGCCGCACCCACGGTGGCCCGGGCCCGCGCCGCGATCGGCCTGGAGGCCGCCTGACACCCTCCGCGCGGCCAACGAACCGGGAGATCGTCAACCACGTCCCGGCACGGGGTGTCGGACCGATGTCTACCTGCCCACACCGGCGGCCGGCTGACTGGACTATGCGCGGCCGGCAAGGCCAGACTGCGCACTGGATGGTCTGCCGCGGGCGTCGGGCTGCGGCACCACCGCGGTCACTGACGCTCGTGACGGACACGGAGAGCTTGATGGCAACGACGACGGGCACTCAGTCAGCGGGCCGCGCACAGATCGCGGCCCGCACACTCCGCACCGACCAGTGGTGGCGCGATCCGCTGATCACCTTTGTGCTGCTCACCGCCTGGCTGATGTACGGCATCATCCGCACCGCGTCCCAGCGGGCGTACTTCGTGGAGAAGTACCACTACCTGACGCCGTTCTTCTCGCCCTGCGTCACCGCGTCCTGCGTGCCGGAGTCCCGCGACTTCGGCACCTGGTTCGGGCACTTCCCGCCGTTCATGCCGTTCGCGATCATCGGCCTGGTGTTCCTGCTCGGCTTCCGGGTCACCTGCTACTACTACCGCAAGGCCTACTACCGGGCGTTCTGGGCCTCACCGCCGGCCTGCGCGGTGACCGAGCCGCACCGGAGGTACACCGGCGAGACCCGGTTCCCGCTGATCGTCCAGAACCTGCACCGGTACTTCTTCTACGCCGCCGTGCTGATCTCGCTGGTGAACACCTACGACCTCATCCGCGCCTTCCACGGCGCCGACGGCGGCTTCGGCATCGGGCTCGGCACCCTGGTCATGCTGGTCAACGTCGTGCTGCTGTGGGCGTACACCGCGTCCTGCCACTCCTGCCGGCACATCACCGGCGGCCGGCTGCGGCACTTCTCCAAGCACCCGGTGCGGTACTGGATCTGGACGCAGGTCTCCAAGCTCAACGCCCGGCACATGCAGTTGGCCTGGATCACGCTCGGCACGCTGATGCTGACCGACGCGTACATCGCCCTGGTGGCCAGCGGCGCGCTCAGCGACCTGCGAATCTTCAACTGAGAGTGGACCGGATGAGGACTACCCGGATGAGGACGGCCCGGATGAGGACGGCACAGCGATGACCGAGTTGGAACGGCACAGCTACGACGTCGTGGTGATCGGCGCCGGCGGCGCCGGGCTGCGGGCCGCGATCGAGGCCCGGGAGCAGGGCAAGAGGACCGCGATCGTGTGCAAGTCGCTGTTCGGAAAGGCGCACACCGTGATGGCCGAGGGCGGCATCGCGGCGGCGATGGCCAACGTCAACGCACAGGACAACTGGCAGGTGCACTTCCGCGACACCATGCGCGGCGGCAAGTTCCTGAACAACTGGCGGATGGCCGAGTTGCACGCCAAGGAGGCCCCGGACCGGGTCTGGGAGCTGGAGACCTACGGCGCGCTGTTCGACCGCACCAAGGACGGCAAGATCAGCCAGCGGAACTTCGGCGGCCACGAGTACCCGCGGCTGGCGCACGTCGGCGACCGCACCGGCCTGGAGCTGATCCGCACCCTGCAGCAGAAGATCGTCTCGCTGCAGCAGGAGGACTTCGCCGAGCACGGCGACTACGAGGCCCGGATCCGGGTATTCGGCGAGTGCACGATCACCGAGCTGCTGAAGGACAGCTCGGGTCCGGGTGTCCCGGAGGGCGGCTCGGGTCCGGGTGTCCCGGAGGGCGGCTCGGGTCCGGGTGTCCCGGAGGGCGGCTCGGATGCGGATGCCGCCGACGGCGGCAGGGTCGCCGGTGCGTTCGGGTACTGGCGCGAGTCCGGCCGGTTCATCCTGTTCTCCGCGCCGGCCGTCATCCTGGCCACCGGCGGCATCGGCAAGTCGTTCAAGGTGACCTCGAACTCCTGGGAGTACACCGGCGACGGGCACGCGCTGGCGCTGCGGTCGGGCGCGACGCTGATCAACATGGAGTTCGTCCAGTTCCACCCGACCGGCATGGTCTGGCCGCCGTCGGTGAAGGGCATCCTGGTCACCGAGTCGGTCCGCGGCGACGGCGGGGTGCTGAAGAACTCCGAGGGCAAGCGGTTCATGTTCAACTACGTGCCGGATGTGTTCCGGGACAAGTACGCCGAGACCGAGGACGAGGCGGACCGCTGGTACGACGACGCCGACAACAACCGCCGGCCGCCGGAGCTGCTGCCCCGCGATGAGGTGGCCCGTGCGATCAACTCCGAGGTGAAGGCAGGCCGGGGCACCGAGCACGGCGGCGTCTTCCTGGACATCGCCTCCCGCCGCAGCCCGGACTTCGTGCTCAAGCGGCTGCCGTCGATGCACCACCAGTTCAAGGAACTGGCCGACGTCGACATCACGAAGGAGCCGATGGAGATCGGCCCCACCTGCCATTACGTGATGGGCGGCGTCGAGGTCGACCCGGACACCGCGCAGTCCCGGGTGCCCGGCCTGTTCGCGGCCGGCGAGGTGGCCGGCGGCATGCACGGCTCGAACCGGCTCGGCGGCAACTCGCTGTCCGACCTGCTGGTCTTCGGCAAGCGGGCCGGCTCCGCCGCCGCGGCGTACGTGGACTCCCTCGGCGACACCCGGCCGGCGATCACCGAGTCCGATGTGGACAGTGCGGCGCAGGCCGCGGTGGCGCCGTTCGCGCACGAGGGCGGCGAGAACCCCTACACCATCCACCAGGAGCTGCAGCAGTCGATGAACGACCTGGTGGGCATCATCCGGCGGGCCGACGAGATCGAGCAGGCGCTCAAACGGCTGGCCGACCTGAAGGTGCGGGCGCAGGGCGTCACGGTGGAGGGGCACCGGCAGTACAACCCGGGCTGGCACCTGGCGCTGGACCTGCGCAACATGCTCGTCGTGTCGGAGTGCGTGGCCAGGGCGGCGCTGGAGCGCACCGAGAGCCGGGGTGGCCACACCCGGGACGACTACCCCGAGATGACCGCCCAGTGGCGGCGGATCCTGCTGGTCTGCTCGCAGCCCGACGACCGGGTGGAGATCAGCCGGCAGGAGCAGATCCCGATGCGGGAGGACCTGCTGGCCCTGTTCGACGGGTCGGAGCTGAAGAAGTACCTGACCGACGAGGAGCTGGCGGTGCACGGCCCGGAGGAGACGCAACCATGAGCTACCAGGGGAAGTTCCGGGTCTGGCGCGGCGACGCGGACGGCGGCGAACTGCAGGACTTCACCGTGGAGGTGAACGAGGGCGAGGTGGTCCTGGACGTCATCCACCGGCTGCAGGCCACCCAGACGCCCGACCTCGCGGTGCGGTGGAACTGCAAGGCGGGCAAGTGCGGCTCGTGCAGCGCGGAGGTCAACGGCCGGCCGCGGCTGATGTGCATGACCCGGATGTCGGTGTTCGCCGAGGACGAGACGATCGTCGTCACCCCGATGCGGACGTTCCCGGTGGTGCGTGACCTGGTCACCGACGTGTCGTACAACTACGTCAAGGCCAGGGAGATCCCGGCGTTCGCCCCGCCGAAGGAGCTGGCGCCGGGTGAGTACCGGATGCAGCAGGTCGACGTGGAACGCTCGCAGGAGTTCCGCAAGTGCATCGAGTGCTACCTGTGCCAGAACACCTGCCACGTGATCCGCGACCACGAGGAGAACAAGGCCTCCTTCGCCGGGCCGCGGTACCTGATGCGGATCGCCGAGCTGGACATGCACCCGCTGGACACCGCCGACCGGCAGACGGCGGCGCAGGAGCAGCACGGCCTCGGGTACTGCAACATCACCAAGTGCTGCACCGAGGTCTGCCCGGAGCACATCAAGATCACAGACAACGCGCTGATCCCGATGAAGGAGCGCGTGGTGGACCGCAAGTACGACCCGCTGGTCTGGCTGGGCAGCAAGATCCGCCGCCGCCCCTGACCCGCGACCGGCTGCCGGTGTCGGTGTGCCGGTGCCGGTACGGGGGTCAGACGATGGCGTGCACGTTGCCGAGCCGGTCCACCACGCCGGCCGGGCCGTCGCGCAGGTACCACTCCAGGCCGTAGACGTCGGCGAACCCGGCCAGGTCCAGCGCGGCCGACGGGATCTGGCTGGCGTGCACGGCCATCGCCCGCCGCTTGGCCTCCAGCGTCCGGTCGTCGGCGGCCACCGCCAGCGGGATCTCCACCGTCACCCGGCCGTACGGCGAGAGCTGGCCGGCGCTGGCGCCGTGCACCAGGTGGTCGCCGTCGGCGGTCTGGTGGGCGATGTGCAGGTGCTCCCTGTCAACCGTCGCCTCGTAGCCGGTGATCCGGGCGAACCGCGCCGCAAGCTGCCCGATGTGGTGCACCGCGACGTGGTCCGGGTGCCCGTAGATGCCGTGGCTGTCGTAGTGCACCAGGGCCGCGGCGCCCTCCTCGTCGCAGATCTTCGCCAGGCGGCGGGCCAGGGTGTGCCGGCAGGCCGCGGCCAGCGCGTCGGGGTGGTCGTTGTCGGTCCAGCCCGCCATCCCGGAGTCGCGCCGGCCGAACAGCACCAGCCGGGACACGCCGAGCTCGGCGCAGGCGGCCTCCAGTTCGCGCTGACGCCGGGCCGCCGTGGTCTCGCCGGGATCCAACGGGATCAGCGCCTCGCCGAGTTCGCCGCTGGTCGCGGTGGCCAGCACCACCCGGGCGCCCGCGTCGGCCAGCCGGCGCATGGTCAGCCCGGTGAAGATCGCCTCATCGTCGGGATGGGCGTGGAAGAAAACGATAGTGTCGCCGTGCATCGCAGCTACCTGACCGTCGGAGTGCTTGCCCTACAGAGCCCACAGGGGCCGGGAACCGGACGGTTCAACGACAACACTGGTCGGTGCAGAACTCCCGGAGCCACACCAGGACCGCGGCGCGCTGAAGCGCCGGGCGGGTGGCCGTCAGGAGGCTCATGGTTTACACAGTGAAGCAGAGTGCCCCGGGGTTCACAATCGGTTGGCCACCTCGTGCACGAACGGGACGTCGGCCGGCAGCCAGTCCAGCCCGGCCAGCTCCGCCCGGCCGACCCAGCGCAGCTCGTCGTGGTCGCGCGGCTCCGGCTCGCCCGCGACGACCCGGCCGGCCCACACCCGCAGCCGGTACCCGTCGCCGCACGGCTGCTCGCCGGGCAGCCGGCCGGCGAGCTGCACCCGGACCCCCAGCTCCTCCGCGCACTCCCGCACCGCGGCCGCCCGCTCGGACTCCCCCGGCTCGACCTTCCCGCCGGGGAACTCCCAGCCGCCCGCGCGCCGCCGTGCGGCGAGCACCCGGCCGACCCCGTCGAACAGCGCCACGCCGACCACGACGCGGCGCCGGTCGAAAACCCGGCGGATCGGTGCTGAGATGTACGGGCGCGGCACGCCGAGAAGACTAGGGCGACAAGACTTGGGAGGCCCCGATGTCCAAGGTGCTGGACGCCGCCGAGGTGGCCGAGCGGCTGTCCCGACTGGACGGTTGGAGCGGCGACCCCGGGCAGATCGGCAAGACGGTGCAGCTGCCCAGCTTCCCGGCGGCGATCGACGTGGTGACCCGGGTGGCCGAGGTGGCCGAGGAACTGGACCACCACCCGGACATCGACATCCGGTGGCGCACCCTGCGGTTCAGACTCTCGACGCACTCCGCGGGCGGCGTGACCGACAAGGACTTCGACCTGGCGGCGCGGATCGACCAGATTCTCGGCACGGTCCGCCCGTAGCCGGCCGCGAACCTCGGACCTCGCGCTCAGGTGCGGTCGGCGACGCTCAGGTGCGGTCGGCCAGGCTCAGGTGCGGTCGGCCGGCCAGGCTCAGGTGCGGTCGGCCAGGAACGGCAGGTCACGGCGCACCTGGGCGACCCGGGCGGGGTCGATGTCGGCGGTGAGCACCGTCTCGACGTACGACGCCTCGGCCAGCACCACCCCGAGCGGGTCCACGAACCGGCTGTCACCGGAGTAGGCCAGGCCCTTCGGCGCGGTACCTACCCGGTTGGCCCCGACGACGTACGCCTGGTTCTCGATCGCCCTGGCCACCAGCAGTGACCGCCAGTGCTCCCGCCGGGCCTCCGGCCAGTTGGCCACCACCAGGTAGCAGTCGGTGCCGCCGGCCAGCCCCCAGAAGGTGTCCGCGAAGCGCAGGTCGTAGCAGATCAGCAGGCTGACCCGTAGCCCCTCGACGTCCACCGTCAGCGTGGACTCGCCCGCCTCGTAGTGCTTGTGCTCGTCGGCGTAGCTGAACGGGTGGATCTTGGCGTACCGGTGCACCTCGCCGGCCGGCGAGACCAGCAGCCCGACGTTGCGCGGCCGGCCGGTGCCGTGCTGGCCACCCGCACCCGAGGCCGGCTCACGCTGCGAGACCGACGCGGCCAGCCAGACGCCGTGCTCGCGGGCCTGCTCGACGCAGAACGCCTCGTTCGGACCGCCGGTCTCCTCGGTGATCCGCTCGGTGGCCATGGAGAACCCGGTGGCGTACATCTCGGTGAGCGCCACCAGCCGCGCGCCCGCCGCGGCGGCCTGCCCGACCAGCGGGCGCAGCCGGTCCCGGGTGGCCGGCCCGTTCTCCCAGGCGATGTCGTGCTGGACCACCGAGACCTTCATCGCCGCAGTCCCTCCAGCCGCCGTACCGCCTCGTCCAGCACCTCGGGCCGCTTGCAGAACGCGAACCGCACCAGCGACCGGCCCGCGTCGGAGTCGTAGAAGACCGACGTCGGGATGCCGACCACGCCGACCCGGCGCGGCAGGTCGCGGCAGAACGCCACGCCGTCGTCGTACCCCAGGCTGCGCACGTCGACGGTGGCGAAGTAGGTGCCGGCCGGCCGGAAGACCTCGAAGCCGGCCTTCTCCAGCCCGTCGCAGAGCCGGTCCCGCTGCTCCCGCATGCCGGCCAGGAACCGGGTGAAGTACCCGTCGTCAAGATCCAGGGCGGTGGCCACGGCGGGCTGGAACGGCGCCCCGGACACGAAGGTGAGGAACTGCTTGACCGTCTTCACCGCGGCCACCAGCGCCGGCGGCGCGCACACCCAGCCGATCTTCCAGCCGGTGCAGTTGAACGTCTTGCCCGCACTGGAGATCGTCACCGTGCGCTCGCGCATGCCGGGCAGCGTCGCCAGGGGCACGTGCTCGCCGTCGAAGACCAGATGCTCGTACACCTCGTCGGTCACCACAACCAGGTCGTGCTCGACGGCCAGCGCGGCGATCTGCCCCAGCAGCTCTCGGGAGAAGACGGCGCCGGTCGGGTTGTGCGGGGAGTTGACCAGGATCGCCCTGGTGCGCGGGGTGATCGCGGCGCGTAGCTCGCCCGGGTCGAAGCCGAAGTCGGGGGCGCGCAGGGTCACCACATTCCGGGACGCGCCGCCCATCGCAATGGATGCGGCGTAGCTGTCGTACAGCGGCTCGAACACCACCACCTCGTCGCCCGGGCCGGCCAGCGCGATCATCGCCGCGGCGATCGCCTCGGTGGCGCCGGTGGTCACCAGCACCTCGGTGTCCGGGTCGTACGCCAGCCCGTAGAACCGCTGCTGGTGCCGGGCGATCGCGGTGCGCAGCTCGGGGATCCCCGGGCCGGGCGGGTACTGGTTGCGGCCGGCCCGGATGGCGGCCACCGCGGCGGCCAGCAACTCCGGCGGCCCGTCGGTGTCCGGGAAGCCCTGGCCCAGGTTGACGCTGCCGGTCTCCAGCGCGATGGCCGACATCTCGGCGAAGATCGTCGTGCCGAATCCCTGCAGCCGGTCGACAAGGTACGGGGTGCTCACATCCCGAAGCCTACGGACTGTCCCGGTCGTACGAGACGGCTCACCTGGCGGCAGCGGCGTGGCAGCGGGCAACGGGAACCGCGGCCGGATCGGGCCGGCACGACCCCGTCGCGTGACCCTGCGTGACCGATCAACCGTTCCTGGTGAACCGCGCAGCGTCCGGACACGTTGCCGAAACCGAACACCGCGCACAAATGGAGGGCCCCCATGGCCGCGAACGAGGCCTCGCACCCGCCGACCGCGATCCCGATCCCCCGTAAGCGATCCCATCCGTGCGCGCCGCCCGAGGAGTACGCGACGCTGCGCGCCGAACAGCCGGTTGCCCGGCTCGCCCTCGCCGACGGCTCCGAGGGCTGGCTGCTGAGCCGGTACGACGACGTCTGCACGCTGCTGACCGACCCCCGGTTCAGCGCCAAGGACCGGGTCGTCAGCGCTGCGGTGCGCGCGCTGCCCGCCAAGTTCGCCGCACGGCTGGGCAACCAGCAGTCGCTGCTGAACCTGGATCCGCCGGAGCACACCCGGCTGCGGCGGTTGGTGGCCGGCCAGTTCTCGGTGCGCCGGATGCGCCAGCTCGCCCCGCGGATCCGGCAGATCGTCACCGGCCACCTGGACAGGCTGGCCGTCGCGGGCCCGCCGGCGGACCTGGTGCCCACCTTCGCGCAGCCCGTCCCATTGCTGGTCATGTGCGAGCTGCTCGGCGTGCCGGAGGAGGACCGGGCGGAGTTCCAGGATCGTTCGATGATGCCGCAGCGGCTGGGAGCCGACCTGGTGGCGGTGATGCGGGCCGCCGACGACATGTACGACTACATGCGTGAGCTGGCCGTATGGAGACGGGCCGAGCCGGGCGACGACGTGCTCAGCGAGCTGGCCGACCCGGCGAACAAGCTGACCGATCACGAGCTGGCCAGCCTCGGTGTCACGCTGCTGATCGCCGGCGTCGACACGACCGCGAACATGATCGGTCTCGGCTGCTACCAGCTGCTGGCCGAGCCGGCCGGCTGGGCGGACCTGGTCGCGGCCGCGGAGGAGACCCCGGGCGACGCGGAGTCGGGGCTGACCGAGTCGGCCGTCGAGGAGCTGTTGCGGTACCTGTCGATCGTCCAGTTCGGGCTGAACCGGTGGGCGGTGGCCGACATCGAGATCGGCGGCCAGCTGATCCGCGCGGGCGAGATGGTGTTCGGGGTGCTGTCCGCGGCGAACTGGGACCCGGACCGGTTCTCCGAGCCGGACCGGTTCGACCTGCATCGCGGCCGGACGGCGCACCTCGCGTTCGGGTACGGGATTCACCAGTGCGTCGGCCAGCAGCTTGCCCGTCTCGAGCTGCAGGTGGTGTTCACCGAACTGCCGCGCCGGTTCCCGTCGCTGCGCCTGGCGGTGGCGGCCGATCAGGTGCCGATGCGTCAGGACATGGTGATCTACGGTGTGCACGGGCTGCCGGTGACATGGTAGGCCGACCAGCCTTCGCCGGCGCCGGTCAGCCGCCGTGGCGGAAGTCGACGACGTCGCCGTCGGCCATCACATAGTCCTTCCCCTCCATCCGCACCTTGCCGCGCGCCTTTGCCTCGGCGTGCGAGCCGGCCGCGACCAGGTCGTCGTACGACACGATCTCGGCCTTGATGAACTTCTTCTCGAAGTCGCTGTGGATCACTCCGGCCGCCTCCGGCGCGGTGGCGCCGGTCCGGATCGTCCAGGCCCGGGACTCCTTCGGGCCGGCGGTCAGGAACGTCTGCAGGCCGAGCGTGGCGAAGCCGACCCGGATGAGCTGGTGCAGCCCCGGCTCGGGCTGCCCGATTGCCTCCAGCAGCTCGCGCGCCTCCTCCTCGGGCAGCTCGATCAGGTCAGACTCGATCTTTGCGTCCAGGAAGATCGCCTCGGCGGGGGCGACCAGCGCGCGCATCTCGGCCAGGAGACCGGCGTTGGCCAGCTCGTCCTCGTCCAGGTTGAACACGTACAGGAATGGCTTGGTGGTGAGCAGGCTGAGCTCGCGCAGCGGCTCCGCGGGCAGCCCGGCGCCGTACACGGTCCGCCCGGCGTCCAGCACCTGCCGGGCCTGCTCGGCGACGGCGAGCAGCGCCTGCCGGCCCTTGTTCAGCCGCGCCTCCTTGGCCAGCCGCGGCAGCGCCTTGTCCAGGGTCTGCAGGTCGGCCAGGATCAGCTCGGTGTTGATCGTCTCAATGTCGTCCTCGGGTGAGATCTTGCCGTCCACGTGCACCACGTTGGGGTCGGCGAACGCGCGGATCACCTGGCAGATGGCGTTGGCCTCGCGGATGTTCGCGAGGAACTGGTTGCCAAGGCCCTGCCCCTCGCTGGCGCCCCGGACCAGGCCGGCGATGTCGACGAACGACACGGTCGCCGGCACCGTCTTCGCGCTGCTGTACAGCTCGGCCAGCACGGCCAGCCGCGGATCGGGCACGCTCACCACGCCGATGTTCGGATCGATGGTCGCGAACGGGTAGTTCGCGGCGAGCACGTCGTTCTTGGTGAGCGCGTTGAAGAGGGTGGACTTGCCGACGTTGGGCAGGCCGACGATGCCGATGGTGAGTGCCACGACGGGCGAGTGTACGGGTTGCGGGCCACGGTCCCGCTCGGTTGTCCACAGGGCACGGAGTTGTCCACAGCTGCGGCGCGGCATCCTCCGTTCGTCGTTGCGCGCTGCCACGATCGAACACATGAACGGATCGACGGTGCTGATCGCGGTGCTCGCCCTTGCCGCGGGCGCCGCCGCGGGCTGGGCGTTCGCCCGTGCCGCCGCGGCCACCGAGCAGTCCGCCGCCGCCTGCGAGCGGGCCGGGCTGCAGGCCGAGCTGGCCCGGGCCGAGTCCGCGCTCGAGCACGAGCGGGCGTCCGCCGAGCAGAAGCTGGCCCTGCTGGAGGCCGGCGAGCAGCGGTTGCGCGAGTCCTTCGACGCGGTCAGCGCGGAGGCACTGCGGCGCAACAACGAGCAGTTCCTGGCACTCGCCGAGTCCCGGCTGGCGCGCGCCAGCACCGAGGTCCGGGGTGATCTGTCCGCCCGGCAGCAGGCAATCGAGAGCCTGGTCAGCCCGCTGAAGGAGACGCTGGGCAAGGTCGAGTCGCAGATCCGGGCGGTGGAGAAGGATCGCGCGGGGGCGTACCAGTCGCTGTTGGCCCAGATCGGCACCATGCGGCAGACGTCGGAGCAGCTCCGGGTGGAGACCTCCCAGCTCGTCACCGCGCTGCGCGCCCCACAGGTCCGCGGCCGCTGGGGCGAGCTGCAACTGCAGCGGGTCGTCGAGGCGGCCGGCATGGTCGAGCACTGCGACTTCGTCACCCAGCAGACCTCCTCCACCGAGGACGGCGTGCTGCGGCCGGACCTGGTGGTGCAGCTCGCCGGGGGCAAGCGGGTGGTGGTGGACGCGAAGGTGTCGTTCGTCGGGTATCTGGAGGCGATGGAGGCCCGGGACGAGACAACCCGGGACGCCCGCCTGAGGGCGCACGCCCGGCACCTGCGCACGCACATCGACTCGCTGGCAGGCAAGGCCTACTGGGAGCGGTTCGACCCGACGCCGGAGTTCGTCGTCTGCTTCGTGCCGGCCGACGCGTTCCTGAACGCCGCGCTCGAGCAGGAGCCCGGCCTGCTGGAGCATGCCTTCGGCAGGAACGTGGTGATCGCCACTCCGTCCACGCTGATCGCGCTGCTGCGCACCGTGGCCTACACCTGGCGGCAGGAGGCACTGGCCCGCAACGCGCAGCAGGTGCACCGGCTGGCCCGCGACCTGTACACCCGCCTGGCCACCATGGGCGGCCACATCGAGGCGGTGGGCAAGTCGCTGAACACCGCGGTCGGCAAGTACAACGCGGCGGTCAGCTCGCTGGAGAGCCGGGTGCTGGTCACCGCCCGCCGGCTGAACGAGATGCACGTCGTGGAGGGTGACCTGGAGGCGCCTCGGCAGGTGGAGTCGCTGGCCCGGTCGGTGCAGGCCCCGGTGCTCGTCAGCGGCGACTCGATCGTCCCGATGCCGGCCGGGAAGGCCGCGATCGTGCAGGGCTCACTGCTGGACGAGCGCCCGGCGCGCGCCCGCTGACACGCGCGCCGTGGCAACAGCGCGGCCGGTTGGAGCGTCTACCGTAGGTGGCCACAGCCCGTCTGCAGGAGGTCCGGTTGGGCACCACCTACACCGCACCGGGCCGCGGCGTCACACTGACCGGCGCGGGCGCGGTGGCGCTGGCGTTCGTGGTGACCCTGGCCGGCGGCAGCTTCGACCTGCTCACCGGCCCCGGCCTGCGCCGCGGGTTCGCCATCGCGCTGGTGGTCGGGGCGGTGCTCGCCGCCGTGCTGGTGCGCACCCGGGACCTGTTCGTCGTGGCGGTCTCCCCGCCGCTGATCTACATGCTGGTGTCGTTGCTGGCCAGCGTCCCGCGCTCGAACGGCGCCTTCGAGAGCAAGACCAAGTTCACCGCGCTACTGGCCAACTGGCTGGTGTACGGCTTCCCGGAGATGGCCACCGCGACCGGGCTCGCCGTGGTGATCGCGATCGTCCGGCTGCTCATGCGCCGCTGAGCACGAGGCCCGGGTGCCGGGTTGCGGCGGGGCGGGGCTGCGGCCGGGTCAGGACCCGGAGACGGTTCGCAGTTCGCGGCGCAGCTCCGGCGGCAGCGCGAAGGTCAGCCGCTCCTCGGTGAGGGTGACCTCCTCGGCGAGGGGATAACCCCGGGCGGCCAGCCAGTCGAGCACCTCGGCCACCAGGATCTCCGGCACCGACGCGCCGCTGGTCAGGCCGACCGTCCTCACTCCGGCCAGCCACGCCTCGTCGATCTCAGCGGCGGCATCGACCAGGTACGCCGTGCCCGCCCCGCACTCCAGCGCGACATCGACCAGCCGTTGGGAGTTGGAGGAGTTCGCCGAGCCGACCACCACCACCAGATCACACTCCGGCGCAATCTGCTTCACCGCCGACTGCCGGTTCGACGTGGCGTAGCAGATGTCGTCGCTGGGCGGGTCGGCCAGTGCGGGGAATCGTTCGCGCAACGCCCCCACGGTCTGCATCGTCTCGTCCACCGAGAGCGTGGTCTGCGAAAGCCACACCACCTTCTCCGGATCCCGGACCGGTACGGTCGCCGCGGCGGCCGGCCCGTCGACCAGGCGGACGTGGTCCGGTGCCTCCCCCGCGGTGCCCTCGACCTCCTCGTGCCCCGCATGGCCGATGAGCAGGATGTCGTAGTCCGAGTCGGCGAACCGGCGCGCCTCGTTGTGCACCTTGGTCACCAGCGGACAGGTGGCGTCGATGGTCCTCAGCCGGCGCGCCGCGGCCTCCTCGTGCACCGCGGGCGAGACGCCGTGCGCGGAGAACACCACGATCGCGCCCTCCGGCACCTCGTCGGTCTCCTCGACGAAGATCGCGCCCCTCGCCTGCAGCGTGCGCACCACATGGATGTTGTGCACGATCTGCTTGCGCACGTAGACCGGGGGCCCGTAGTGGTCGAGTGCCTTCTCCACGGCGATCACCGCACGGTCCACGCCGGCGCAGAAGCCGCGCGGTTTGGCCAGCAGAACGCGTCGGGGCTTGGTCTCGGGCATGTTCCGATCGTACGTGGGCGCGGGTGGGAGCCCTGGCTGGGCGGTTCCGCCGCCGGTGCGGCACAGTTACCTCATGACGCGTGACATCCCGGCCCCGCTGCGCGCCGCCGCCGGCCTGGCAGCCGTCGCGGTGGACGAGGCGCGGCGGCTGCCGACCCGGCTGGCCAGCCTCCCGGTGGTCGCGCTCGGTGCCGCGCTGCAGGCCTCGATGCGGGTACAGCAGCGTTACGCCGAGCTGATCGGCCGGGGCGACCAGGTGCTGTCCGGCCTGCGGGAGCCCGAGGAGCAGCCGCCCTGGGCCCGTTTCGACGAGGACGAGCCAAGCCCGAACGGCCGCACAGCGGCATACCGTGGCGAGGCCGACGGCTGGGCGTTCGCCGACGAGGAGATCGTCGACCTGGCCGAGGACGCCGACGCGTACGACGAGTACATGCCGGCGGAGCACCCCGAACCGGTCGCCGGACCCACCGCCGGCAGCAACACCGCGACTGGCCCGCCCGGGGCCGAACGCAGCTCGGGCGGAGCCGCAGCGCCGGCCGACGACGAGGGACTGCCGCTGGCGAACTACGACCGGCTGAGCCTGCCGCAACTGCGTGCCCGGCTGGCAAAGCTCTCTGCGGACGACCTGACCGCGCTGCTTGAACACGAGCGGCACCACGCGGCCCGGCCGCCGTACCTGACCATGCTGGAGAACCGGCTCGCCCGCCTGCGGAAGTCCTAGCCCGACCGGCCCTACCTGACCCGGCCCGCGGTCCGACCGGCCCTACCCGACCCGCGGTGCCGAAGATCCGGGAGGCACATCCTCGTGGCCAACCAGACGTCGGCCGAGCAGCCGTGGCCGGTGCGGGTGGTGGCCATGAAGATCGCCGAGTGGGTCAACCGGCTCGGTGAGGTGTGGGTGGAGGGCCAGATCGCGCAGCTCACCCGCCGGCCGGGCACCGCGACGGCGTTCCTGGTGCTGCGCGACCCGGCCGCCGACGTGTCGCTGTCGGTCACCTGCCGCCGCGAGCTGCTCGACCCGGTCGAGCTCGCGGAGGGCGCCCGCGTCGTGATCCGCGCACGGCCGGACTACTACTTCGCCCGCGGAACGCTGTCGCTGCGGGCCAGCGAGGTCCGGCCGGTCGGCGTCGGCGAGCTGCTGGCCCGCCTGGAGCGGCTCAAGCGGATTCTGCACGCCGAAGGGCTCTTCGACCCGGGCCGCAAGCGGCCGCTGCCGTTCCTGCCGAACCTGGTCGGGCTGGTCACGGGGCGGGCCAGCGCGGCCGAGCGGGACGTCTGCGAGAACGCCCGCCGGCGCTGGCCGGCGGTGCGGTTCCGGATCGAGAACGTCGCGGTGCAGGGGGTGCTCGCCGTGCCGCAGCTGGTCGAGGCGGTGCGCCGGTTGGACGCCGACCGCGAGGTGGACGTGATCGTGATCGCCCGCGGCGGCGGCAGCGTCGAGGATCTGCTGCCGTTCTCCGACGAGGCGCTGTGCCGCGCCGTGTCGGCCTGCCTGACCCCGGTGGTGTCCGCGATCGGGCACGAGCCGGACAGTCCGCTGCTCGACCTGGTGGCCGACGCCCGCTGCTCGACGCCGACCGACGCTGGAAAACGGATCGTTCCCGACGTTGTGGAGCAACAGAACCTGCTGAACGTTCAGATCAGGCGCATGCGCCACAATATTCAGAATTTTCTGAATATTGAGAAACATCGGTTGGACGCGACGCGCTCCCGGCCGGTGCTCGCCGACCCGCACTCCGTCATCGAGGCTCGACGCTCCGATGTGGACAGTCTGGTGGCGCGGGCGCGGCGGCAGATCGCCCAGCGGCTGGACGCCGCGGCCGGGGATCTGGCACACCGGCGCGCCCGGGTGGCGGCACTCAGCCCGGCGGCCACACTGGAACGGGGGTACGCCATCGTGCAGCGCCTGGACGGCACGGTGGTACGCAGCCGCGCCGACGTGACCACCGGCGACCCGCTGCGGATCCGGCTCGCGGAGGGCAGCGTGGCGGCGGAGGTCCGAGACGAGCCGAAGGAGCAGACGTGACGCAGCGGCGAGCCGACAGGTACCGCGAGGCGGGCCGGTGACCGGCCAGGACACGCCGACCTACGAGCGGGCCCGGGACGAGCTCGCCGACGTGGTACGGCGACTCGAGGCGGGCGGGCTCACCCTGGAGGAGTCGCTCGCCCTGTGGGAGCGCGGCGAGGAGCTGGCCGGGATCTGCCAGTCCTGGCTGGACGGCGCCCGCGCCAAGCTGGACGCCGCCCTCAAGGACCGCGCCGAACGCGACGCCGCCCGCTGACGCGGGCTCGGGGAGTGGCGCGGCAGGCTGTCAGTGCAGGGAGGCCGCGAGGGCGCTGAGCTCGTCCAGCCCGGCGCTGCCGGTCACCAGCAGGGTCACCGTTCCTGGCAGCACCAGCGCTATCTCGCCCCGGTTGGTGCGGTACCGCTGCCAGGCCTGGCCGCGCACCATGGCCGTACCATCCGCCGCCGCCCCGGGGAGCTGAGCCGCGAGCAGCTCATCGGTACGCAGGTTGGTCTGCACGTACCGTGCGTACTTCTCCCCCGGTGACAGGTACCCCACCTCGACGGTCACCACAGTCGACGTCGGCTGGTCGACTCTCGAGCTGGTCGGCTGCCACCCGGGCGGCAGCCCCTGAGGGGACACCACGTGGTACGACGCGATCCGGCTGGCCCCGCGCAGGTCGGCGCTCGGGTCGACGACGTGCACCCGGGTGCCGGTCCTCGGCCAGAACACCCACACCGCGATCAGCACGAGCAGGACCAGCGGCACGAGCGCCCGGACGATGTCGGCGACCGTGCGGTTGCCACCGGGAGCCGTCTGCGTCACCGGTCCATGGTCGCATCCCGCCCCGCGCCGGCCGGGGACGAGGGTGCCGCGCCGGCGGCCAGCCGGCTATGCCGGACGCCGAACACGGTGAGGTCCGGCGCGGAGAGGTCCTTCCGTAACCGGTGGACAGCGGGTCGTCGGTGTCCGCGACGGACTGCTCGACGGGCTTTGTCCGGAAGACGTTCATCTGGCCCCTGTCCGGAGGAATGTCACGGTGTGACCAGGTGATCATGCCCATGCCCTGCCCAGACCTAACTGTCCTCTGAGAGGATCGGGACACCGCCGTAGCCGTCCACGACAGCCCGGGAGGGCGCCATGACCGACGTACCCCCGGAGCTCGCGGTCGAACACGAGGCGCCGGACCGCAACCTGGCGCTGGACCTGGTCCGGGTCACCGAGGCCGCCGCGATGGCCGCCGGCCGGTGGGTCGGCCTGGGCGACAAGAACGGCGGCGACGGCGCCGCGGTGGACGCGATGCGCACGCTGATCGGCACGGTCTCGATGCACGGCGTGGTGGTGATCGGGGAGGGCGAGAAGGACGAGGCCCCGATGCTGTTCAACGGCGAGGAGGTCGGCTCCGGCGAGGGCCCGGAGTGCGACGTGGCGGTGGACCCGATCGACGGCACGACGCTGATGGCCAAGGGCATGGCGAACGCGGTGTCGGTGCTCGCGGTGGCCGAGCGGGGCACCATGTACGACCCGTCCGCGGTGTTCTACATGGAGAAGCTGTGCACCGGGCCGGACGCCGCCGAGGTGGTGGACATCACCGCGCCGATCGGGGAGAACGTCCGCCGGGTGGCCAGGGCGAAGGGCTCCGCGGTGGAGGACGTGACGGTCTGCATCCTGGACCGCCCGCGGCACGAGCAGCTTGTCGCCGACGTGCGCGACGCCGGCGCCCGGATCAAGTTCATCACCGACGGTGACGTGGCCGGGGCGATCATGGCGGCTCGCGAGGGCACCGGGGTGGACCTGCTGGCCGGCGTCGGCGGCACGCCCGAGGGCATCATCGCGGCCTGCGCGATGCTGTGCATGGGTGGGGTGATCCAGGGCCGGTTGTGGCCGCGGGACGATGAGGAGCGGGCCAAGGCCGTCGCCGCCGGGCACGACCTGGACCGGGTGCTGGTCACCCGCGACCTGGTGAACAGCGACAACGTGTTCTTCTGCGCCACCGGCATCACCGACGGCGAGCTGCTGCGCGGCGTGCGGTACCGCTCCGGCGGCGCCCAGACGCAGTCGATCGTGATGCGCTCCAAGAGCGGCACGATCCGGCTCATCGACAGCTACCACTCGCTGACCAAGCTGCGCGCGTACAGCTCCATCGACTTCGACCGCGCGGCGCGCTGAGCCCGGGCGCCCCCCGCACTGAACCGCGCCCGCCCGGGCGCCCCCGCACCGAACCGCGCCCGGCCGGGTGAATCCCGTGCGCCCCCGCGCCGGCCTGTCCGGCGGCCCGGCGCAGCCGGATCGAGTACCGGTAGTTCGCAGGCGTGCCGTGGAGGAACCATGCTCAGTGTCGGTGACCAGTTCCCGCAGTACCGGTTGACGGCGTGCGTGTCGCTCGACCCGGCCTCGGCGTTCCAGGCCATCGACCCGTCCAGCCACCAGGGCCGGTGGCGGGTGGTCTTCTTCTGGCCGAAGGACTTCACCTTCGTCTGCCCGACCGAGATCGCCGAGTTCGGCCGGCTGAACGGCGAGTTCGCCGACCGGGACGCGCAGGTGCTGGGCGTGTCGGTGGATTCGGAGTTCGTCCACCGGGCCTGGCGTAAGGACCACGAGGACCTGCGCGAGCTTCCATTCCCGATGCTGTCCGACATCAAGCGCGAGCTGGCCACCGCCTGCGGCGTGCTCGGCGAGGACGGCGTGGCGCAGCGGGCCACCTTCGTGGTCGACCCGGACAACGAGGTGCAGTTCGCGATGGTCACCGCGGGCTCGGTCGGGCGGAACGTCGAGGAGGTGCTGCGGGTACTGGACGCGCTGCAGACCGACGAGCTGTGCCCGTGCAACTGGCGCAAGGGCGGGTCCACCCTGGACGCCGCCTCGCTGATGGCGGCCTGAGGTGTCGCTGGACGCGCTGAAGGACGCGCTGCCGCCCTACGCCAAGGACCTGAAGCTCAACCTCGGCTCGGTGGTCGGCACCTCCAGGCTGCCGGCGCAGCAGCTCTGGGGCGCCGTGCTGGCGGTGGCCGTCGCCGCGCGCAGCCCGCGGGTGCTGGCCGAGCTGGAGCCGGAGGCCCGGCAGCGGCTCTCGCCGGAGGCGTACCAGGCAGCCCTGGGCGCCGCCGCGGTGATGGCGATGAACAACGTCTACTACCGCTCCGTCCACCTCCTCGGCGACGACGCCTACGCCACGCTGCCGGCCCGGCTGCGGATGTCGGTCATCGGCAACCCCGGCGTGGACCGGGCCGACTTCGAGCTGTGGTGCCTGGCGGTGTCCGCGGTCAACGGCTGCGGGCGCTGCCTGGACTCGCACGAGCAGGAGCTGCGCGGCAAGGGCGTGCCGCGGGAGACGGTGCAGGAGGCGATACGGATCGCCGCGGTGGTGAACGCCGTCGCGGTCACCCTCGACGCGGCGGCCACCCTGGACGCCGGCTCCCGGATGGCGGCCTGAGCCCGCGGCGGCGGCCGGCCCGGTGACCGGGACCACGGCACGGCGCCCAGCCCGGTGACGGGGACCACGGCGCGGCGGCGGCGCACCGCAATAGGCTGGTGCCGCCCCGGAACCGTCGTGCGAGGACAACGATGCCCGAGTTCGGCTACACAGACATGCTCCCCCTCGGCGCCGACGAGACGCCGTACCGGCTGGTCACCGCGGAGGGGGTGTCCACGTTCGAGGCGGCCGGGCGCACGTTCCTGCAGGTGGAGCCGGCCGCGCTGACGCTGCTCACCCGGGAGGCGATGCACGACATCGCGCACTACCTGCGCACCCCGCACCTGCGGCAGCTCCGCGGCATCGTGGACGACCCGGAGGCGTCGCCGAACGACCGGTTCGTGGCGCTGGACCTGCTGAAGAACGCCTGCGTGGCGGCCGGCGGGGTGCTGCCGATGTGCCAGGACACCGGAACCGCCATCGTGCTCGGCAAGAAGGGCGAGCTGGTGCTGACCGGCGGCCCGGGCAACGCGGTCCGCGACGAGGAGGCGATCGCCCGCGGCGTGTACGAGGCGTACACCACGCTCAACCTGCGGTACTCCCAGCTCGCCCCGTTGAGCATGTGGGAGGAGCGGAACACCGGCTCGAACCTGCCCGCCCAGATCGAGCTCTTCGCCGCGCCGGGCGACGCCTACCGGTTCCTGTTCATGGCCAAAGGCGGCGGCAGCGCGAACAAGTCGTTCCTCTACCAGCAGACCAAGGCGGTGCTGAACCCGGCGGCGATGCGCGCCTTCCTGGAGGAGAAGCTGCGCAGCCTGGGCACGGCCGCCTGCCCGCCATACCACCTCGCGGTCGTGATCGGCGGCACCTCCGCGGAGTACGCGCTGAAGACGGCGAAGCTGGCCAGCGCGAAGTACCTCGACACGCTGCCCACCGCCGGGTCGGCGGCCGCGCACGGGTTCCGCGACCTGGACCTGGAGGCGGAGGTCCTGGCGATGACCCGGGAGTTCGGGATCGGCGCCCAGTTCGGCGGGAAGTACTTCTGCCACGACGTGCGGGTGGTACGGCTGCCGCGGCACGGCGCGTCATGCCCGGTGGCCATCGCGGTGTCCTGCTCGGCCGACCGGCAGGCTGTCGCCAGGATCACCGCCGAGGGGGTGTTCCTGGAGCAGCTCGAGCGGGACCCGGCGCGCTTCCTGCCGGAGACCACCTCCGACGATCTCGGCGGCGACGTGGTCCGGATCGATCTGAACCGGCCGATGGACGAGGTCCGGGCCGAGCTGTCGCGCTACCCGGTGAAGACCCGGCTGTCGCTGACCGGTCCGCTGGTGGTGGCCCGCGACATCGCCCACGCGAAGATCAAGGAACTGCTGGACGCCGGCCACCCGATGCCGGCCTACCTGCGCGACCACGCCGTGTACTACGCCGGCCCGGCGAAGACCCCGCCCGGGTATGCCTCGGGGTCGTTCGGCCCGACCACGGCGGGGCGGATGGACTCCTACGTGGCGCAGTTCCAGGAGGCGGGCGGCTCGCTGGTGATGCTGGCCAAGGGCAACCGCTCGGAGCAGGTCACCCGGGCGTGCGAGGAGTTCGGCGGGTTCTACCTCGGCTCGGTCGGCGGCCCCGCGGCCCGGCTGGCGGCGGACTGCATCCGGCGGGTGGAGGTGCTGGAGTACGCCGAGCTCGGTATGGAGGCGATCTGGCGGATCGAGGTGGAGGACTTCCCGGCGTTCATCGTGGTGGACGACAAGGGCAACGACGCACTTGCCGAGACCACCAGGCCGGTCGCCCTGACCATCGGCCCCCGACCGTCCGAATAGGACGGTCGCCGGCCGATCCGGTCATACGGTGATAAGCCGCAGGTGGGCACCGTTCGCTGCGGCCAGCCGCCGCAGGTCATGCGGATCCGAGGTTAGAACGATCCCACGGCATGCCATTGCGGCGAGCACGACTGCCGCGTCGACGACGTCAGAACCTCCTGACTTTGCCAGCAGCCGGCCTACTTCATCCGCGGTCTGGTCGGTGAACGGAATGGTCTCGCATGTGTTCCGCAGCCGAACGAGGTGAACCTGGCGAGAACCGTTCCGATACACCTGCGCCCAGACAACGGCGGGTAGCAGTGGGGGTAAGCCGTCTTTGATCGCCCGATTGCAGGCATGGCTCACCTCACCTCTGGGATTGCGGTCGACCTCGATGAGCGCGCCGGCGTCAAGCACCAGCTTGCGAGGCAGCTTCATCATCCTGCTCGACGCTCCGGACGCTCCTGGGTGAGCCCACGAATGCGCGCCAGCGCAGCCAGACGCGCCGCCCTCTCCTCCGGAGTCTCCTCCTCCCAGTACCCCGCCTCCTCCAGCTTGCGGTCCATCTCGGCAGCCGCCTCCGGGTCCGGCTCGCCGAAGAGCTGGATGTACTCCTCCATGGCCCGGCGGGCCCGGAGCAGCTGCGCAGCCTCCCTCGCGGCCTTCGCCAGCCATGCAGACAGCGACATGCCTTCGATCTCCGCCGCGGCGCGAGCTTGCTTGGCAGTCTCTTCGTCGAGCGAGATGCTGATCTTCTCGACGGTCATCGTTACCTCCAACATGGCTGGTATTGAACACGGTAGCACCGCGGTGGCACAATGCCCGTAGTTGATCTGCTTGACGTATCGGACGCGGATCTGGGCGAGACTGGGCGGCATGAGCGAGGACTACCGGATCGAGCACGACTCGATGGGCGAGGTACGGGTGCCGGCCGCGGCGAAGTGGCGGGCGCAGACCCAGCGGGCGGTGGAGAACTTCCCCATCTCGGGGCTGCGGCTGGAGCGCGCGAACATCGCGGCGCTGGCCCGGATCAAGGCCGCGGCCGCCCGGGTGAACGCCGAGCTGGGCGTGCTGCCGGCGGACGTGGCCGACGCCGTCGCGGCCGCCGCCGAGGAGGTGGCGGACGGGCGGTGGGACGGGGAGTTCCCGATCGACGTGTTCCAGACCGGGTCGGGCACCTCCTCGAACATGAACGCGAACGAGGTGATCGCCACCCTGGCCGCATCCCGGCTGAGCAGCGAGGTGCACCCCAACGACGAGGTGAACGCCTCGCAGTCGTCCAACGACGTGTTCCCGTCCTCGATCCACCTGGCCGCCACCGACGCCGTGGTGAAGGACCTGAGCCCGGCGCTGGAGCGACTCGCCGCGTCGCTGGAGCGCAAGGCGGCGGAGTTCGCCGAGGTGGTGAAGTCGGGTCGTACCCACCTGATGGACGCGACGCCGGTCACGCTGGGGCAGGAGTTCGGGGGGTACGCCGCGGCGGTGCGGTACGGGGTGGAGCGGCTGCGCGCGTCGCTGCCCCGGCTGGCCGAGCTGCCGCTCGGGGGCACCGCGGTGGGCACCGGGATCAACACGCCGCCCGGGTTCGCCGCGCGGGTGATCGCCGAGCTTGTGCGGGTGACCGGGCTGCCGCTGACCGAGGCGCGCAACCACTTCGAGGCGCAGGGCGCGCGGGACGGCCTGGTGGAGACGTCCGGGCAGTTGCGCACCATCGCGGTGAGCCTGACGAAGATCGCCAACGACCTGCGCTGGATGGGGTCAGGGCCGCGCACCGGCCTGGCCGAGATCGCCCTGCCCGACCTGCAGCCCGGCTCCTCGATCATGCCCGGCAAGGTGAACCCGGTGCTGTGCGAGGCGGTCTGCATGGTGGCCGCCCAGGTGATCGGCAACGACGCGTCGATCGCCTTCGCCGGGGCCTCGGGTGCGTTCGAGCTGAATGTCACGCTGCCCCTGCTGGGCAAGAACCTGCTGGAGTCGATCCGGCTGCTGGCAGCCGTGTCCCGGGTGTTCGCGGAGCGGTGCGTGGACGGGATCACCGCCAACGTGGAGCGCTGCCGGGAGTACGCCGAGTCCTCGCCGGCGATCGTGACGCCGCTGAACCGGTACCTCGGCTACGAGGAGGCGGCGAAGATCGCCAAGCAGGCGCTGGCCGAGCGCCGGACGATCCGCTCGGTGGTGCTCGAACGGGGGCACGTCGAGCGGGGCGCCATCACCGAGGAGCAGCTCGACGCGGCGCTCGACGTCCTCGCCATGACGGGTACGCGTGCCGGCTTCGCCGAGCACGCCGCGGGGTCGGGTCCAGAACCTCCGGCGCGCTGACGCGGCGGCGCCGGGGGCGGGGTCAGGCGGCGGCCAGGGCGGCCGCCTTCTCGGCGGCGGCGACCTCGGCCGCGGTGTCGCCGTCGCGGTTGCGAACTGCGGTGACCAGATCGTCCCAGAGCAGCTCCGACAGCGGCTCCACCCGCAGCCCGGCCCGGGCCGCGGCGGCCGCCCCGTCGTACTCCCGCCGCGCCAGGTACCGCTGCGCCAGCCGGTGCGCGACGTCCACCACGTAGGCCGGCAGCTCGTGCGCGACCGGGTGGGTGGCCAGCCAGGTGTACCGCCGGGGCAGGTGCGGCTCGGCCAGCGGGCCGCGGGCCAGCTCCAGCGCGCGCAGCAGGTCTGCGTCCTCGCCGCGCTCGGCCCGCGCCACGAACAGGTGCCAGTCCAGCCGCACGTCCGGGGACAGGGTGAGCATCCCGTCCACGTGCCCCAGCCGCGGCCGGCCGGCGGCGTCGGCGCCCAGCCACTCCGTCACCCGCCCGAGCGAGGCGTCCCGCTCGGCCTCGGTGACGCCGTACGGCCACACCGCGGCGGCCAGGTTCCGCGCGCTGACCCGGCCGGTGAGCGCCAGGTAGCTGAGCATCTCCACCGCGAGCGGGGTGCCCGGGGCCAGCGTGTCGCCGCCGTCCACGCCGGGCTCGCCGAAGATGCGGACGAGCACGCCGTGCGGCGCGTCGGGGTCGACCGGCCGCGGCACCGTGGGGGTGATCGACTCGGCCTGCAGCCCGGCCAGCGTGGTGCCGTACGGACCCGCGCCAACCGGCCCGGCGGCCGGCCCGACGCCCAGCCCGGCGGCCGGCCCGACGCCCAGCCCCGCGCCCAGCCCCGCGGCCGGCCCGGCGGCCGCCCCGGTGGCCACCGGCGCCAGCGCGGACCGCAGCCGCTCCGCCTCCGCCGTCGCCACGTGCTCGGCGTGCAGCAGCCTGGCAAGGCTGGCGTAGCTGCGCGGGGAGAGCTGCTGGGCGCCGACCCGCAGCCCCAGCGGCCCGGTCTCCAGGACCCCGTCCTCGCCGACTCTGAACCGCCACTGCGCCGAGTCCACCGACCCGGCGATGAGGATGCCCAGCGGCGCTCCGTGCCCGGACCGCGCCCACGCCTCCAGCTCGGCCAGCTCCGCCCGGTACGGCGGCGAGGCCAGCACCAGGAACTCCGGCGTGCCGACCCCGCGGACGCCGCGCACCCGGCCGGTGAGCACCGAGCCCACGCCGGCCGCGGCCAGCGCCTGCTGCGCGTCGGAGAGCCGGTCGGTGACCGACTCCAGCACCTCGCCGAGGGTGTCCACGCAGCGCAGCCGCTCCGGATGCAGCGGCGCCAGCGCGCTGCCGAAGCCGACCAGGGTGACGTGCATGTCGTCCGACCAGCGGTTGGTGACCAGCTCGACGGCCGCGGCGGCCACCACCGAGCGGGCGGCGTTCTGGTCGCCCTCCACGCAGATCGCCCCGCCGGCCGCCTCCAGGTCTACGAACACCCGGCCCCGGCCGTCGCCGCCGATGCTGACCAGCCCGGGCAGCAGCGCCGGGACACCGCCGGCCGGCGGCGGCGCCACGTCCCGGGGCAGCGCCCACCGGCCGCCGCCGCCCTCGACGGTGAACGGCGCGGGCGCGGTGTCCTCGGGCACCGCGAGCAGCAGCTCCAGCCGGTCGGCCGACACCCGGGCCGCGTAGATCTCCGGCACCGGCCGCTCCGCCTCGGCCAGCCCGCGGGCCAGCAGCCGCAGCGCGCCGTCCAGGAACGCCGCCGACGCCGGGTCGGCGCCGATCCGGATCGCCACCTCGGCGCCCGCGGCGTCGGAGTCCGGCGCGGCGATCGGGCCGCCGGCGAACCGCGCCCGGGACCGCCGCCGGCGCAGCCCGACCAGCACCTCGAGCAGGCCGGCGGCGAGCAGTTCGGCGCCGACCAGGTCCCACGGGATCGACGGCGACCGCTCCGGGGCCGGACCCGCCTGCCCGCCGACCGCGCCGGGGGCCGGTGCGCTGATGCTGGTGGGCGCGGGCAGCCCGATCGGGCCGGCCGGCCCCTGCGGCACGCCGGCCTGGCCGGTGCTGCCGGACCCGCCGGGCAGGCCGGGCGCCGGGGTGCCGTGGCCGGAGCCGGCCAGCGGGCCGGCGGCGTCCAGCTCGATCAGCCCGTCGCCGTGCGCGTCGGAGGGCAGCACCAGCGTCCAGCCGGGATAGATCAGGCTCTCCAGGGTGAGCCGCTCACCGTCCGGCTGCAGCCGCCCCTTGTTGAGCTGGTAGATCTCCTTGTACCGGATGCCAGAGCCCAGGTACCGGTCCGCGATGTCCCACAGGCTGTCGTGGTGCCGGCCCTGCGGCGGCATCACGATGTACGTCTTCGTGGGCACGCCGGTCCGGGGCGTGCTGCTCCGCGCGGACGGGACCCCCGCGTCCACCCCCGCCTGGTCGCCGGCCGCCGGCCGGTGGTCGTGGTCGGCCCGCGGGGCGACCGTACCGGCCTGGTGGCCGCCGGTACCGGGGCCGTACCGCACCGTGCCGCCGAGCTGGTCCGCCGAGGCGGCCGGCCGGCCGGCGGCCAGCGGCGCGGCGGCGCTCTGCAGCCCGTGGCTGGCGGTGGCGAGCAGCAGCACGGCGGTGACCAGCCGGCGGGCGAAGTCCTGCTGGGCACCCATCGCGAACGGCACCCGCCACGGCATCCCGGTGCCGCGGACGCCGGCCACCAACTCGACCAGCAGGCAGGCCGCCACCTGCGCCCACGCGAGCCAGGCCACGCAGGCGATCACCTTGATCACGAACTCGCTGGACTGCCGGCCGCTGAACAGGTCGGCACCCGACAGGTCGGGAAGCGGGTTGCCGATCACCAGGAGCAGCGCGACCGGGGCACCGATCACGATGGCCGCCATCAGCAGGCCGGCGGCCAGGCCGCGCAGCGCATCGCCGCGCCGGCGCCCCCGCCGGGCCCCCTGCAGCGGTGCGCTGGGCAGCGGTCGGCTCATGTTGCCGCCCCACCGCGCCGGACCGCAGCGCTCGCCCGGCTGCTGCGCCTACCGGTTCGCATCCTCACCCTGTCCCTCGCCTACGTCCGCCCTACGTACGTCTGCCGATGCGCAAGTATGCCCAATGCGCAAGTTGTCCACATCTTACTGGCTCGTATAGGTACGCGCAGATTGGGTTGCTCGTACCGTGATGTTCTGCATGGCCAGGCCGAGGAACGTGGTCCGGATCTGGAACTGGACGCCCACCGTCACGACGTGGTCGCCGTCGCTGACCTGGCAGGAGAGCATCTGCGCGCCGGCCGGAGCGTTCTGCAGGATGCTGTTCGCGGCCGTCTGGCAGGCCTTCGGCTGCATGAACACCGAGATCTGGCAGTCGGTCTGGGCGCGCAGCACCCCGGGGTCGCACACGTTGGCCGCGGCCCGGGCCGCCTCCGCCGCGGCGTCCTTGGCGCGCAGCTTCGCCTCCAGCGCCCGCCCGCCGTCCAGCACCAGCCCGAACAGCAGCAGCAACGGCACCGCCAGCACCGCCAGGAACGCCGCCGACGACCCTCGGTCTCCCCGCGCCCGGCGCATCACGGGATCGTCCCCGGTCCGGTGGTGACCTGGCGGTACTGGTCCACCACCGACTGCTGGCTACGGGTGATCGTCCGGGTGCCGAACATGACGAAGGCCACGTTGCAGGTCACGGTGGCGGTCACCGTCTCACCGTTCCCGATCGCGTCCGTTCGCGGGTCGGGAACCAGGGTGAGGGTGGGCGCACCGCAGTTCACCCCGCCGTTGCTCAGCGCGTCCGTCATCGCCTGGCTGGCCGAGTTGTACGCGCCCTGGCCGCTGTTGTGGTTGATGGTCACCGCCCGCGCCGCGTCCCGGGCGGCGCCCTGCAGGCGGGACTTCGCCCAGGTCAGCCGGCCGCCGTCGATGATCATCACCACGAACGCGATCAGCACCGGGGCGAGCACGGCCAGTTCGACGGCGAACGAGCCGCGCTCGCCGTCCGCGCTCCGCCGCGCGCCTTCCGCGCTCCGCCGCCTGCCGGCCATCCTCAGTTCGCCCCCGTACCCTTGAAGATCTCCACCGACCCACCCGCCCTGGTGTGGATGTCCATGGTGGGGAAGAAGTGCGGCAGCAGGTTCACCGAGTGGCCGCGTACGTCGATCGTCACCAGTCCGCTGTTCTCGTCGCCCTGCGCCTGGACGCTGCCGCCGCGGAAGAAGCTCTGGTTCGGGTCGAGGGCGTTCAGCGTGTTGTCGTAGCCGGCCTGGGCGCGGGCCTGCAACTCCGCCGGGGACGGGAACGACTGCCCCAGCGGGTTGTCGATGTCGGACCGCGTCGCCTGGGTGGCCCGCGCACTGCGGGCCGCGTCCTCGGCGGCGCTCTGCGCGATGTTGCGTGCGTAGTAGTACATGCCCGCCTGGATGATCAGGAAGCAGAGCACCAGGAAGACCGGGGTGAGCACGGCGTACTCCACCGCGCTCGTTCCCCGCTCGGGCGCCGCCCGCAGCCGGGCCAGCCGACCGGCCATCTCCCGCCGTCCCCTTCAGCGTCGGCCGTCAGGTCACGGAGGGGTGCCGCCGCCGCCGCCATTGGGGATCTCGGTGTTGATCAGCGCGTTGCCCTGGTTGACCTTGTTCCAGATCACCGTGCCGATGGCCGCCGCGGCCGCCACGGTGATGCCGGCGATGACCGCCCACTCCACCGCCGAGGCGCCCCGCTCGGTGCGCCTGCGCAGCGGCTCGAGCCCGGTGTGGACGTACGCCGCAAGCACCGCCACCACCACCAGTGTCTGGCTGGCCAGCCTGGTGAACACTCTCATCCCGACCTCCTCGGGTCCGACCCCCGCAACCTCAGATTCTGCGCGATGCCCCACCCCGTGCACGTCGTCTACCCCGCGGCAAAGATGTTGTAAATCGCAGGATAAGTCAAAAATAGGAGAAAACCGAGGCAGACCACCAGTTGAGCGACAAGCATCGACTGCGACCGCTCGGCCGCCTTGCCCTCGGTCTCCGACAGCTCCCGACGGCGCAGCGTGGCGGCCCGCGCGGTCAGCGACTGCCGGACCTTCGCCCCGTCGTCGGCCACCAGGGTCAGCGCCGCGGACAGGTCCCGCAGCTCGTCGATCTTCAGTTCCTCGCCCAGCCGCCCCAGCGCCGCCCACGGGGTGAGGCCCTGTAGCCGGGCGAACGCCAGGGTGTCCCGGATCCGGGCGAACGGCCAGCCGCCGCCCACCTGCGCCGCGGCCACCAGCGCCTCGGGCACGCCGCGGCCGCCGGCCAGGTTCATCGCGACCAGGTCCAGGAACGAACCGACGGCGTGCCGGAAGTCGCGCCGCCGGACCCCGGCCTCCTGCCGCAGGGTCAGGAACGGCACCGCGCCGAAGCCGATCGCGCAGATCAGCCCGATGCCGACCGGCAGCGCCGGGCCGATCCCGGCGCCCAGCGCCAGCAGCATCGCGATCAGGGTCGGGCCGAGCACCAGGCCGAGCGCCCCGAGCACCACCGTGGTGGCCAGGAAGCCCTCCATCGACCGGCCCAGCACGGCCAGGTCGGACCGCACCTGGCCCAGCGTGACGCCGCGCGCGGACAGCGCCGCCTCGACCCGCGCGCCGAGCTTGCGCCGCCAGTCCGGCAGGCCCTCGGCGCGGATCGCGGCGGAGATCGACTGGTTGGCGGGGCCCCGCGGCGCGTCCAGCCGGGCCAGCGTGACGGCCAGGCTGGGTCGGGCCGGCCGCAGCGCCAGCACCAGGGCCAGGATGCCGAGGCCGGACAGCGCGCCGGCGAACGCCGCGGGAACCAGCGGGTCCATCAGGCCGACACCTCCGTACCGGGGGGCAGCGCCAGGTCCGCGGTCGCCGTGGTCTCCTTCGGCCTGCCGGTGAGGAACCGCGCCGGCACCTCGAACTGGGCCAGCTTGCGCAGCCAGAAGAACCCGGCGCCGAACAGCGCGAAGACCGCCACCAGCACCCCCTGGCCGGCCGGCCGGTCGTACGGCGCGACGTACGAGCGGTTCAGCAGGGTCATGCCGAGCACCACCACCAGGGTGATGCCGACGATGATCTGCACGCTGCGCCTGGTCGCCCTGCGGGCCGCGTCGATGCGCTGCCGCATCTCCAACTCCTCGCGGGCCGAGGTGGACAGCGCGCCGAGCACGTCGCGCAGGCCGGGACCGCGCAGCCGCGCGTTCAGGATCAGCGCCGCGATGATCAGGTCCGCGGACGGGTCGTCCAGGTCCTCGGCGAACTTCATCAGCGCGTCCGGCAGCGGGTCGCGGGTGCGCAGCCGGTCGATCAGCATCGCCAGCGGCCGCCGGATCACCGGCGGCGCGGCCAGGTAGGTCGCCGGTATCGCCTGCTCCAGGCCGACCGCGCCGGCGATCGTGTCGCGCAGCGACTCGGTCCAGGTGGCCAGCGCCTCCAGCCTGACCATCTCCGAACGGGCGCCGGACGCGCCGCCCATCAGCGACCGGGCGAAGAAGCCGAGTACGAACGCCGCGGCGGCGGCGGTGAGCCACCGGGTGACCAGCAGCGCGATCGCGGCCGCGGCCAGGCCGATCAGGATCTGCTGCCCGGACTCGGTCAGCTTCTGCCTGGACAGCAGGCCCGGGCGGGACGCCTGCGCGGCCGACGGGGGCCGGCCGATGAGCGCCTCGACCAGGGCGAACAGCCCGAGGCCCGCCAGCGCACCGGCCAGCATCGCCAGCAGCGCGATCCCGTCGATCACCGCCTCACCCCGCCCACCTGCCATAGGCCAGCGGCTCGTAGCCGTGCACCACGAGGTCCTCCAGGCTGGCGATGCTGGCGGCCGGCACCGCGCGCCCACCGGGCCCCGGCTCCCAGATCTCGCTGGACACCACCCGGCCGTCCACCCCGTTCACCTCGCGCACCGAGGAGACGTACCGGCGCAGGGTGCCGCCGCGCCGGTAGTCGTTGCGCCGCTCGATGAACACCACGAAGTTGATCGCGCCGGCGATGAGCATGTGGGTGGCCTCGATCGGCAGCCGCTCCTCCGCCTGCAGCGCGTACGTGGCGATCCGGTTGAACACCTCCGCCGAGCTGTTGGCGTGGATGCTGGACAGCGAGCCGTCGTTGCCCTGGCTCATCGCGTTCAGCATCGTGACGATCTCGTCGCCGAGCACCTCGCCGACGATCACCCGGCTCGGGTTCATCCGCAGCGAACGGCGGACCAGCCCGGCCATGCTGATCCGGCCCTGGCCCTCGGAGTTGGGCAGCCGCTCCTCGAACGCGACCACGTTGGGGTGCAGCTCGGGGTAGGCGTCCAGGCCGAGCTCCAGCGCCCGTTCCACCGTGATCAGCCGCTCGCCGGGCGGGATCTCGTTGGCCAGGGCGCGCAGCAGCGTGGTCTTCCCGGCGTTGGTGGAGCCGGCGATCATGATGTTCTTGCGGGCCGCCACAGCCGCCCGCAGGAACGCCGCCAGCCCCTCGTCCACCGTGCCGTTGCCGACCAGGTCGGACAGGAACACCCGGGGCATCCGGGCCCGCCGGATGCTGACCACCGGCCGGGCGCAGACCTCCATCACCGCCGAGAGCCGGGACCCGTCCGGCAGCCGCAGGTCGAGCTGCGGGTTGGCGGTGTCGAACGGGCGGCTGGACAGCCCGGAGTACGCGGCCAGGGTCTGGACCAGCTCGACCAGCTCCTCGTCGCTCTCGGCGACCCCCTCGACCATCTCCTCCCGGCCGTCCGCCCAGCTCACGAAGACCCGGTCGTAGCCGTTGATGTCGATGTTCTCCACCAGCGGGTCGTCCAGCAGCGGCTGCATCCGGCCGACCCCGTACAGCGCGGCGTGCACCGCCTTGGCGAGGTCGGCCTCCAGGTCCTGGGTGGGTGGCGTGCGGCCGGCCTCCAACTCGGACTTCGCGTGGTCCGACAGCGCCCGGGAGATCAGCGAACGGGCGTACTGCCGCTCGTCCTCCGGCGACATCGCCAGCCCGAGCACCGCGTCGTCGCGGCGCTGGACCGCGACCTTCTCGGCCACCTCGGTGCGCAGCCGGCGTACCAGTGCGTGGTCCATCAGACACCCACCCGCGACTGCAGCCACGTGGCCAGCCGGCCGGCCACGTCCCGGGCGGACCGGATCAGCAGCGACCTGTCCAGCCGGCCGACCCACTCGCCGGTGATCATCCCGGCGCCGGCCGGGTCGTACCCGATCCGCCCCACCACGGTGGCCGGGATGTGCGACTGGCGCAGCACCAGGTCGATCTCGGCCGGCGACCGGTCGTCCCGCGCCGCGGTGATCACCACCACGAACAGCGGCACCCCGTCCGCGGCGCCGCTGCGCAGCTCGCCGGCCAGGTGCGCCAGCCGGGACCGCAGGTGCGCCACGCCGTCGATGGTCGGGCGGGCGACCAGCAGCACGCCGGCCGCGTTGCGGAGCACGTCGAGGGTGGGCGCCTGGGAGTACAGCCGGCCGCAGTCGGCGACCACGTCCACCGCCGGAGTGCGGTCCAGCACCCTGGCCAGCGGCGCCCACAGGCCGGTCATGCCGCCGGACTGGTCCCCGCTGGCCAGGCCGAGCAGCACCTCCAGCCCGCCGTCCAGCCGCTGTACGTGCTCGAAGAGCTGCTCCGGTGCGCCGCCGCCGCGGGCGCCGACGGCCAGCGTGATCAGCCCGGTCTCCGGCGACAGCGGCACCCCGCGCGGGCCGCGCAGCCGGTACGCGATGTCGCCGCCGAACGGGTCCAGCTCGGCCAGCACGCAGCGCCGCGGCCACACCGCCGCCAGGCTCAGCGCGGTGGTCGTGACGCCCGGGGAGCCCTTGTCCGCGGCGACCGCCAGCAGCGCCAACTCAGGACTGCCCTTCGCCGGTGCCCGGCCGGGTGTCCACCGGCAGCTTCACGATGGTCAGCGAATGGAACGCGTTGGCCAGCGCCAGGTTGGACAGCCGCCTGCCGTTGCTCGACGGGTCGTCGTTCGGCACGATCAGGGTGAAGATCGCGTTGCCGCCGCTGGCCCGCTGGGAGTGGTCCACGTACGCCTTGTCCAGCAGCGTCGCGCCGGGCGCCAGGCCCGGGATGAGCTGCGTGGCGGCGTCGGTGCTGGACTTCGCGTTGTCCTGGTTCGGGGTGTAGATCACCTTGACCGCGCTGCCCGGGCTGACCGTCTCGGGCGGGAACTGGCCCTCGGCGATCAGCACCGCGACCGAGGCGTACGCGGTGCCCGGCACGTGGTAGCCGAGCAGCATGCCCGGGTTGAGGATCGTCCCGCGGGGGAACCTGCCGCTGGCCCGGTACCCCCGGGTGGCCACGGCGGACAGTTGGCTGGCCGGGATGACCGACACCCCTGGTGCGCTGATCGACTGCGTGGTCAGGTCAGCGGCGGTGATCGGCTGCCCGTCGGCGACGTCCCGGGCCAGCACCAGCACGCTCTGCTTGTTGCCGCTGGTGATCGCCAGGTAGCCGGACAGCGCGGCGCCGCCCAGGATCAGCACGATCGCCAGCGCGGCCAGGCCGGGCCGGCGCTGCCGGGTCGGGACGGGGACACGCTCGGGGGTGGCTGCGGACCGGCCCCGCCCGGTGACCGGGGCCGACTCGGTGGTCGTCATGCGGTGGATCTCCTGGGGGTCGGCGGACCTTTCCGGACACATCCGGCGTCAGCACCGGTGAGTCTAGGCGGCCCGCCACGTGCTGTTGAGACTTCCCGCCTTTCCGTCCCGGGTCGGGTTGTCGGACCGGCTCGCTACCCTGCTGGCAGATGGCAGGAGTGGGGCAACGTGGACATTCAGCTCACCGTGGTTGACGCGCCGAGCGGGCGGCACCGGCACATCGTGCTGGTCATCGATCCGGACAACACCGTCGCGGACGCCGAGCGGGCGCTGCGCGTGTGCCTGGCCGCGGAGGGGCTGTCCGCCACGCTCGCGCCCCAACTCGCCGGGCTGGCCCGCCCGGCCGCCGCGCCCGGCCTCTGGGTGGCCGGCCGCCCGGTCAACCCCGACCTGCCGGTCCGGCTCTCCCCGATCCGGGAGGGGGCGGTGATCGGGCTGGGCGGCCCGGTCGGGGTGGGCATGCACGACCTGGACGTCGGCGGGGTGGCCGAGGTGCGGGTCGTCGGCGGCCCGGACGCCGGCCGGGTGCACCGGCTGCCGCTCGGCGAGTTCGTACTGGGCAGCGCGCACGAGGCGCGCGCGTACGTCGAGGACGGCACGGTCGGGGGCCGGCAGGCGCGGCTGCTGGTCAGGCCCGGCGAGGTCCGCTGGACGCCTTACGAGCAGAGCCCGCCAGCCACCGTCGAGGGCAGGGAGATCGCCGGCCCGACGGTCGTCAAGCCCGGCCAGGTGATCGCCGTCGGGGACACCCGGCTGGTGATCGTGCCGGCCGAGGCGCCGGACGCCGCGCTGGTGCCAACCGACGACGGCGGGCTGGCGTACAACCGGCCGCCCCGGCTTCCTCCGGCGCCGAAGAAGACCACCATCGAGATGCCGAGCGAGCCGGGCGAGGCGGAGAAGCAGCCGATCCCGGTGCTGATGACGCTGGCCCCGCTGGCGTTCGGGTTCGGGCTCTGGCTGATCACCAAGCAGCTCACGTTCCTGCTGTTCACGCTGCTCTCGCCGGTGATGTACCTGGCCAACTACGTCAGCACCCGGCGGCAGGGCAGGAAGTCGCACCGCCAGCAGATGATCGAGTACAGGGCGGAGCTGGCGGCGACCAGGAAGAAGATCGCCGACGCGGCCCGGCTGGAGCGGCGGCTGCGGCGCTACGACGCGCCGGACCCGGCCGCCGTGCTGGTCACCGCGCTGGGGCCGCGGCGCCGGCTGTGGGAGCGCCGCCGGTCCGACCCGGACCGGCTGCTGCTGCGGCTCGGCATGTCCCGGCTGCCGTCCGCGATCGAGGTCACCGGCGGGAACGCCAGGGAGCGGCCGAAGTCGCCGACGCTCCGGGACGTACCTGTCACCGTGGACCTGCCCGAGGTCGGTGTGCTGGGCATCGCCGGGCTGCGGGCCAGCGCGCTGGCCACCGCCCGGTGGCTGGTCGCGCAGGCGGCCACCCTGCACAGCCCCAGGGACCTGACGCTCATCGTGCTGTCCGACGAGCGCGGCGCGGCCGACTGGGACTGGCTGCGCTGGCTGCCGCACAGCCGCCCGGACAGCCGCGACCACCTGTCCCTGACCGGTACGACCGCCGAGGTCACCGCCCGCCGGATCGCCGAGCTGGCCGGCATGGTGAACCAGCGGGTCGGCGACCTGGCGGCCAACTCCCGCGGCAGCCGGGACCTGTCCCGCAGCAGCGTCACGGTGGTGGTGCTGGACGGCGCCCGGGCGCTGCGGTCGCTGCCCGGCATGCCGCAGGTGCTGCAGGAGGGGCCGGCCGTCGGGGTGTTCGCCATCTGCCTGGACGGCGAGGAGCGACTGCTGCCCGAGGAGTGCGGTGCGGTGGCCAGCTACCCGGCCGGCAGCCCCACCCGGCTTACCCTGCGCCGCGCGTACGGCGAACGGTTGGAGGGCGTGCTGGCCGACCAGGTCAGCGTGCCGTGGGCCGAGCGGGTGGCCCGGGCGATGGCCGCGGTCCGCGACGTCAGCCGAGAGGACGCCGACGTGGCGCTGCCCACCGCGACCCGGCTGCTGGACGTGCTGGACCTGGAGCCGCCTGACCCGGACCGGATCGTCGGCCTGTGGGGCCGGTACGGGCGCACCACCGCCGCGCCGATCGGTGCGGCGGTGGACGGCCCGTTCGTCATCGACATGAAGAAGGACGGCCCGCACGCGCTGGTGGCCGGCACCACCGGCGCCGGCAAGTCCGAGCTGCTGCAGTCGATCATCGCCTCGCTGGCCGCGCGGAACCGGCCGGACTCGATGACCTTCGTGCTGATCGACTACAAGGGCGGCGCCGCGTTCAAGGACTGCGTCGACCTGCCGCACACCGTGGGCATGGTGACCGACCTGGACGGGCACCTCACCGAACGCGCGCTGGCCTCGCTGAACGCCGAGCTGAAGCGCCGCGAGCACATCCTGTCGCTGGTCGGCGCGAAGGACATCGAGGACTACTGGGACACCATCGACCCGCCGCCGAAGGCGGCGCGCCGACCGTCGGTCCAGGCGCCTTCGGAAGCACAGCCGGACTTCGTCTCTCCGACCGGGCGGCCGATGGACCCGATGCCCCGCACGATGCTGATCATCGACGAGTTCGCCACCCTGAAGGAGGAGCTCGGCGACTTCGTGGACGGCCTGGTCGGCATCGCGATGCGGGGGCGGTCGCTCGGCGTACACCTCATCCTGGCCACCCAGCGCCCGTCCGGTGTGGTGTCGCCGGTGATCCGGGCCAACACCAACCTGCGGATCGCGCTGCGGGTGACCGACAACGCAGAGTCCTCGGACGTGATCGACGCAGGCGACGCGGCCCGGATCGGCAGGACCACGCCGGGGCGGGGGTACGCGCGGACCGGGTTCTCCGCGCTGCACGCCTTCCAGACCGCCCGGGTCGGCGGCCGGCGCCCGGCCGGCGCCGCGGCCGGTGGCCCGGCCGGTGGCGTCGCCGGGCCGGCGCCGGTGCCGGTGCTGGCCCACCCGGTGAGCTGGCCGGATTTCGCGCAGGAGATCCCGCGGCCGGTCAGCGCGGACGACGAGTCCAACATGGAGACCGACCTGCAGGTGCTGGTCGAGTCGATCAAGGGCGCCGCACGGGCGATGCGCATCCCGACGTACCGCAGCCCGTGGCTTCCCCCGCTGCCGGAGCAGCTCGCACTCGCCGACCTGGCGCTGCCCGCCGGCTCGCCGCCCCCCGGGTCGCCGGACGGGCGGGTGGCCGCGGTGCCGTTCGCGCTGGAGGACCTGCCGGAGGAGCAGGCGCAGCGGCCGGTGCTGCTCGACCTGGAGCACGGCAGCCACCTGATCGTGGCCGGCGCGGCGCGGGCCGGGCGGTCCACCGCGCTGCGCACCCTGGCCGCGTCGATCGCCACCTACACCTCCTGCCGCGACGTGCACGTCTACGCCCTCGACTGCGGCAACGCCGCCCTGGTGCCGCTGGCCGACCTGCCGCACTGCGGCGCGGTGGTGACCCGGGACCAGATCGACCGGGCCGACCGGCTGATCACCGTGCTGCTCAACGAGATCACCCGCCGGCAGGCGCTGCTCGCCCAGTACGGGTACGGCAGCCTGGCCGAGCAGCGGGCGCACGTGCCGCCGGACGAGCGGCTGCCCTACCTGGTGTTTCTGCTGGACCGGTGGGAGGGGTTCATGGCCTCCTTCGACGACCTCGACGGCGGCGCGATGACCACGAACATCCTGCGGCTGCTGCGCGAGGGCCCGGGCGTCGGGCTGCGCGCGGTCATCGCCGCGGACCGCTCCGGCCTGCTGGGCAAGCTGCCCACCACCATCGAGGACAAGCTGGTCATGCGCATGGGCGACACCAACGACTACTCCCTCGGCGGCCTGTCCGCGCGCAAGCTGCCGTCGGTGTTCCCACCGGGGCGGGCGTTCCGCAACGACTCGATGATCGAGACGCAGTTCGCCCTGCTGGACCGCGACCCGGCCGGCCCCGTGCAGGTGGGCGCTCTGGCGGCGATCGCCCGGGCCGCCACCGAGCGGGACGCGAGCGTGCCGCGCTCGCTGCGGCCGGCCCGGGTGGACGTGCTGCCGCCCCGGATCGCGGCGCGGGACGTGCTCGCACTGGCCGCCGACGAGCCGGCCCCGGCGTCGCCGATGTGGGCGCTGGTCGGCGTCGGCGGGGACGAGCTGCGCCCGGTCGGGGTGGACCTGGACGACGACGGCCCGGCGTTCGTCATCGGCGGCCCGTCCCGCTCCGGGCGGTCCACCGCGCTGCTGACCATCGCCCACTCGCTGCTCGCAAGCGGCTGCGAGCTCGTGGTCGTCACCCCGCGCACCTCCCCGCTGCGCAACCTGGACGGGCAGTCCGGCGTGCTCGGGGTGCTCGGCGGGTCGGCCACCGACGCCGAGGTGCTCGAGTTGCTGGACTCCGCCCTCGGCCCGGCCGCGGTGCTGGTGGACGACGGTGAGCTGCTGGTGGATGAGCCGTGCGCGTCGGCGTTCGAGACGGTGCTCACCGAGGGTCGCGACACCCAGCGCGCCCTGGTCGTGGCCGGCACCACGTCCGAGCTGGTGAACGGGTACCGCGGGTACATCGTCTCCGCCCGCAAAGGCAAGACCGGCCTGCTGCTCACCCCCGAGCACCCGATGGAGGGCGAGCTGCTCGGCATCAAGCCACCCCGCAGCTCGGTAGGCCCCGCCCCCAAGGGCCGCGGCCTGCTCGTCGTACGCGGCTCGTTCTCCACCGTCCAGGTACCCCTCCCGCCGGCCTAGCCGCAAGCCGTGGCTCGCCGACTCCGGGGCACCCGCCGGCTGACGGCGTTCCTGGGGACCAAGACCGTCTGGCACCCCATCGGCATCTGACCTCACCCCAAGTTCTGGAACAATGGCACCCGCCAGCACCGGCCGAGCGGACGCGGGAGGTCACCCATGGGCGTCGACGCGCCGGCACCCCGGCGCCGGGTGACGGTGGAGGAGCTGCACGCCCACCAGCGGGAGATCGCAGCGATCGCGGACCGGTACGGCATCAGCAACGTGCGGGTATTCGGGTCGGTCGCCCGGGGGGAGGCCGACGACGACAGCGACCTGGACCTGCTGATCGACGTCGCACCCGGCCACGGGTACTTCGACATGGCCGGCTTCGCGCTCGAGGTGGAAGCCCTGCTGGGCGTCTTCACCCAGGTCGCCACCGAGAACGGCCTCAAGGCGCGCATGCGGGACCGGATCGTCGCCGAAGCGGTAGCCGTGTGAGAAGCGATCCCGAACGGCTCGCCGACATCCTCGACGCCACACAGAAGATCGCCGCCAAGGTCTGCGAGGGACACGCCGCCTTCATACAGGACGAGTACGCCCAGCTAGGTGGACCGGCGTGAGGTTCGGGTCAGGCGGCGCGGGTGGCGGCGATGCGGCGGCGTAGTTCGCGGCCGTCGGCGGTGCGTTCCCAGGGTTTCGCGCTTTCGGTGATGTACCGGAGGCGCTCCACGGCACGGGCGGATCTGAGGGATTCGACCTGGCTGACGGCCGCGTGCGCGGCGGTGATGCCGGCGTCGCGTTCGCCGGAGTGGAGCAGGCCGGCGGCGAGCATCGTCTGGTCCAGCGACCGTGACACCCCTCCCCGGGTGCCGGCAACCGCAGGGGCAAGGAGCTGCTCGGAAATCCGGACGGCCCGCTCGCCGCCGCGGCTGGCCAGGCCGTGCTGGCGGGCCAACAGGGTGTACGCCCATGCCTCGTAGCACAGCAGGTCGCCGCGCACGGCCGCGTTGAACCGCGCCGCGCCGTGGAACGAGGCGGCCTCCGCGCTGCCGGCCATCAGGCCGCGTTCGTGCTCGGCGCGTGCAAGGGCGTCGGCGACCTGCATCGGCTGGCCGAGCAGGGCGTAGGCCAGCGCCTCGTTCTGGTGCAGGCTGGCCAGCTCGGCGTGGCTGCCGGCATCCTGGGCGGCGAGCTGAGCGAACTGGAACATCCGCAGCGCTTCCGGCGCGTGTTCCTCATCCAGGTAGACCCGGCCCATCTTCCATAGCAGCTGGGCCACCAGGCCCTGCTCGCCGGCGTCGCGGGCCAGCACCAGGCCCTGCAGGTGTAGCTTGTGCGCCTCCCGGTGGCGGCCCACGTCCAACAGCATGACCCCGGCAATGCCGTGCAGGTCGCCCAGCGCCACCTTCAACTGCCTGCCGACCGCCTCGGTGCAGCTCGACCGCAGCAGGGCAGAGGTCGAGCGCAGGTACGCCGTCGCCGCGTCCAGCGTCGCGAGGCCGCCGAGCTGGATACAGCCCAGGTTGTACAGCAGGTCGGTGGTCTGGCGGATCCCGTCGATGTCGGCGGTGTCGATCCGGACCGGCGGCGGCGCGGCGGGGGCGGCCGTTCGCGGCAGCCACCGCTCGTATGCCGAGGCGCTCGCGCCGACCATGACGGCGGCGGTGGCGCCGATGAAGTCTC
>WNGA01000923.1_pt1 | contig 64887 bp, 62 predicted proteins | sample 5400061 | NCBI WGS metagenome assembly WNGA01 (sample SAMN13153366, study PRJNA577476) | soil metagenome | isolation source: 100 cm soil or saprolite under grassland replicate 2 | place: USA:California | collected 2016-06-15
CCGGCCTCTCCGCCCGGACAAATCACTCGAAAGACACCCGCCGGGCGGGGTCATCCTCTCACTGAGTCACGGGCGAAGAGCACCGGCACCAACCTGACGACAGCCCCAGACGGGACCGCGACACACTCACAGTCCTCTCGCCAGACTGTACTCAGGTGGCAGTGTCCAGAACTGTCGCCATCTGACGGGAAGGCGACAGTTCAGGAGCCGGGGCGGGGCGCCTAGGCTCTGCGGCTAGCCGACGCCCGGCGGAGGGGAGAGGATGCCGGTGCCCCGGCTCGGTCATTATTGTCGGCAGAACGGCCGGACGGCTCTAGTACGTGGTTCCCGTGGCTCGAGCTCAGTGACTGCACCTTCGTGGCGGGGCGGTCAGCACCGCAGCACCAACCACCCCTACGGGATATGCGTGATCGGCGGGTCGGTTGCGCCCCCCAAACGTCCGAAGAAAACGAGATCTAGGGCCGGCGAGCGGAGCGCCCGGCCGCTTCCCGCGATCCGGCTCGACCCAGGCTACGCCCGTCGGACAACCTTCGCCCAGTCGCCCTCTCAACCATGGCCGTGCGCTTCTGCGGCGTCTTCCTGGCGGCCTGCGCGCAAGGTCGCTTAACTAGCGGGCCCACGGATGAATGAAATCTCCGGTAGGCACTGGCGCGCCGAACTTGCCCCCACATCTTCTGCTCGGTGGTGATCTCCCGCTTCATCGAGTGGGTTACGGCGCCATGCGGATCACTGGGCCGGGGTATTGGGGTGAGCCGAGCGATCCGGAGGCGGCCAGGATGCTCCTCCGACGCGCGGTCGAGCTCGGAGTCAACTTCATCGACACGGCCGACACGTATGGGCCGGAGGTCAGCGAGCGCCTCATCGCCGAGGCGCTGCATCCGTACGCGGACGGCCTGGTGATAGCGACCAAGGGCGGCCAGCGTCGAAGTGGCCCGTACCACTTCCACCCCGATGGCCGGCCGGAGCACCTTCGCGAAGCGTGCGAAGGAAGCCTAAGGCGCCTGCAGCTCGAGCGAATCGACCTCTACCAGCTGCATGCCGTCGACCCGAGCGTCCCGCTCGAGGAGTCCGTCGGGGCATTGGCCGAGCTTCGCACCGCAGGCAAGGTGCGACACATCGGCCTCTCCAACGTCGGCGTCGAGCGCCTGAACCGGGCTCGCTCGATCGCTCCGATCGTCTCCGTCCAGAACCGCTACAACCTCGCCGATCGCTCGGACGCGCCGGTTCTCGACGCTTGTGAGCGTGAGCAGCTCGTCTTCATCCCCTGGTTCCCGCTCGGGCGCGGCGACCTTGCCGTCCGGCGCAGTGGCCTGAACCGAGTTGCCGCCGCGCATGGAGCTACGTCTGCGCAAGTCGCGCTCGCCTGGCTGCTGCAGAGCTCGCCGGTGACGCTGCCGATTCCGGGAACGACGTCGCTTCGGCATCTCGAGGAAAATGTCGCCGCACTCGACCTCCAGCTCAGTGACCAAGAGCTCGCGGAGCTCGCTGCCTATGAGCTCGCAGGGCTCGGCGCGCTCCGTCGCCGGGTTCGCGACAAGATCCGCCCGATCATCGTCCCGCTCGCCGGTCGGCTGCTCGCCCGCCACAAAGGGGAGTAATCACGTCGTCGCGCATAGAGCGGGGGCGGTGCCGAGCCGAACGCGTGGGCGCTCATGTCGCTTTCTGTCTGACTTAGACTCCCGCCGGTGGCGACCAACGCTCGCCGAGAGGTCTGGGGAGGCCGTTCCGGTCGAAGGCGACCGCTGGGTCGCCGCCCGCGTCGTAGGGCCGCCGACGAAGTGCTCGACCCCGCAACTTTCATCAGCCAGACGACCTCGCCTTCGACCCTGAACGACAAGGCGTGGATCGGGGTGGACTGGCATGTCTAGAGCCCGTTCAGGGATCGCGTCTACGTCAGCTGGACGCGTTTCCTCTTCAATCCGCAGAGCGGGAGCTACGTCCAGTCGCCCTTCTTCTTCGCCTACTCGACCGACGGCGGGGCAACTTTCAGCACGCCGACCAACATCTCGGGCAACGTCCTCTACGACCAGGGCTCGCGCCCGATCGTGGGCTACGACGGGACGCGGTACGTGATCTTCGAGGGCGCCACACGCCTGCCGGCGCTGGACAGCCAGCGGATCGTGAAATCGACCGACGGGGGCGTCACCTGGAGCAAGCCCACGAAGATCGCGGATGTCCAGGACGTGATCCCTCCGGCGAACACGGCCTACCCGGCGGGCGACGCCGCGCCGAACGGCGATCTGTACGTGGCTTGGTCGACGCAGGTGAAGGACTCGGACGGCACGCTCTTGCGCGACCCGCACGAACAACGGCTGCCACCTCGCTGCCGTCTACAGCAAATCAACCGACGGCGCGGCGACCTGGTCGACGCCGGTGCCGATCCTCCCGGCGCTCGACGCCTCCAACCGGGCGGCGGTGGGGTATCCAGTGACCCAGCCGGACGGCTCCACGCTGAGTGCGCCGGCGGCTCGCCGTGTCGACACGCAGTGGCCGGGCGTCGCGATCTCTCCGTCGGGTCGCGTCTACATGTCCGCCCACGCCGCCGATACCGTCTCGCCCTGGCAGACCTGTGCCTCAGGGCCGCCGCCGCCGGAGGGGCGGATCAACTGCACCACGCTGGGCAACTACATCAACAACGCCCGGCTCGATTACTACGTGACCAACGTCGGCTCGGGCGGAGCGCAGGAGGTCAGCACGCATCCGATCAACACCCGCAACGGCTTCGGCGGCGGGTTCATCGGCGACTACACCTCCGTCGCGGTCGGGTCCGACAACGTGTTCCATGCATTCTGGACGGACACGAACAACAAGCAGATCGTCGTCTGGTTCTACGGCCTGGAGTCCGTGCCGACGACGATCAACCAGGAGGACGTGGTTACGGCCTCGGGGGTCATCCCCTGACGTAGACGCTGGATACTTGAGACTGGCGAAGGGTCGCCCAACCGGGCGGCCCTTCCCTCAGTACGCGATGGGACGTCGCGAGCGGCCGCAGCCTGCCGCCGGCAGCAAGGACTCGGGTGGATGCGCTACTCAATCAGCGGGCGCGCTTCCCCATGCGTAGAGGGAAGGGCTCACGGTGTCCGCCAACTTCAACAGCCCCGAGCCGTCCGTGTTCGCGGTCTACAGGGAGGCTTGGCCGTTGCGGTCTAACCTGTTGAGGAGCAGCTTGGTGCTGAAAGGGCGACGGCTGGGGCCGGGCGACGAGCCGCACGACCGGCGCGCGGATTGGGGGCGCGCGGGGAGAGGGGCGAGACAAGCCTATTTTGCCAGACGCGAAGCAAACGGGGGTCGTCCAGGAAGCGCGGAACGTCCCGGTTTAGGGAAGGCGTCCACCGCTTGCGCGTTCGCCTGTTCTGCTTGAGCCGTTCGCAATTCTCGCCGTACCCCGAGGCTGCTCATGGGCCGGGACCGGAGCGGGATGCGAGGTCAGGCAGCGTCACGTCGCTGCTCTCTCGCAATTTCGGCGAGCAGCTCCTCGACCGCCTGTGAGTTGTCGACCCGCACGAGGCGGCCGAGAGGTCCCCGCCGCTCCCACCAAACCGCGCGCAGGGCGGCATCCGCTAGCCGGAGAGCGCAACAGGCGCAGATCCTCACGTGCCGCTCCGTCTCAGGATTCACTGTTCCGGCCACGTAGCGCCGGATGTCCGCGTCGTTCAGGTGGGCGAGCAGTTGCACCAATGGGGGATTCCACGCTCGCGGACGTTTGGGTGAAGCGCTAATTCTACCTTGGCCGATGTGCGGCCGGACCGGCGAGCCGAACGCTCGGGGCGCAGCTCGATCAGTCCATGACACGGCCGGGAGGTCAGTGCAACAGCCGAGTGGGACTCCAACCGCCGCGCGGGTTGAGCGGACCGGACGCTAGAGGTCGAGCGTCGGCAGGTCCAGCTCGTCCGCGCGCTCCATGGCTGCGATCGCGATCGCCAGGTCCTGGACGGCGAGGCCCGACGAGTCGAAGACGGTGATCTCGTCGTCGCTGCGCCGACCCTCCGCGTCGCCAGCCAGCACCGACCCGAGCTCCGTCACGTCCTCGCGGCGGAGCGCGCCGGTCTCGATCGCCCGGGCTAGGTCAAGTGTTCCCGAATGGCTCGCCTGCTCCCAGTCGTCGGAGAAGACGCTCGCGCGCACGAGTTCCTCGATCGCGATCTCGGCTTTCCCGGGCCCGTCGGCGCCCATCAGGCTCACGTGCTGGCCCGGCTGTAGCGAGCCGGCTGTCAGCAGTTGCTCGTGTCCCGGGGTCATCGTCACGACGAGATCGGCGGCGAGCGCCTCCTCGCGCGATCCCGCGACTGCCGCGCCGAGCTCGTTCGCCGCGGTCTCCGCGCGCACGGGGTCCAGGTCCCAGAGGACGACCTCGCGACCGCGGGCCAGGAGCGTCTTTGCGGCGGCGCGGCCGTTGACGCCGGCGCCGATCACCGCGGCGCTCGCCGCTCCTTTCCGCCCGAGCGTCTCTGCCGCGAGCACGGCCGCCGCGCCCGTTCGAAGCGCCGTCACAGCGCCCGCGTCGAGCACCGCAAGCAAGACGCCGTTGGAGGCATCGGAGAGCAGCACCAGCCCTGTCACCGTCGGCAGTCCCCGTTCGGGATTGTCCGGGAATGAGGTCACCCACTTCAACGCTGCGTGACCGGCGCCCAGCGCGGGCATCGCGCGAAAGTCACCCGCCGGGTAGGCAGGCACGTACACCTTCGGCGGCATCGACCACTCGCCCCGCGCGTAGGCGACGAAGGCTTCCCGCACCGCCTCGAGGGCGCGCTCGGGAGAGACAGCCGCCTCCACATGCCGGGCTGCGAAGATCGGGACCACGGCGCGCCCGGGCTTACAGGCCCTTCACGTCGCCGATCAGCTTCATGATCGACTCCTTCGCGTCGCCGAAGAGCATCACGGTCTTCGGGTTGAAGAAAAGTGGGTTCTCGATGCCGGCGAAGCCCGGGTTCATGCTCCGCTTGAGCACGACCACGGTTTGCGCCTGGTCGACGTTCAGAATCGGCATACCGTAGATCGGGCTGCCCTCGTTGTTGCGTGCATCCGGGTTGACGACGTCGTTGGCGCCGACGACGAGCGCCACGTCGGTGCGGGCGAACTCCGGGTTGGCCTCGTCCATCTCTTTCAGCTGCGGGTAGGGGACGTTTGCCTCGGCGAGCAGCACGTTCATGTGGCCCGGCATGCGCCCGGCGACGGGATGGATGGCGTACGTCACCTCGACGCCCTTCTCCTCGAGCAGGTCGGCGAGCTGGCGAACGTTGTGCTGTGCCTGCGCGACGGCGAGCCCGTAGCCGGGAACGACGACCACCTTGTCCGCGTACGCCAGCATGACCGCGACATCCTCGGGGCTCGCGGAGCGGACGGTGCCCCCGTCGGCGCTCGCCGCTGCGGCCGCGCCGGCGCTCACCTGGCCGAACGCGCCGAAGAGGACGTTCGTGATCGAGCGGTTCATCGCCCGGCTCATCATCAGCGTGAGCAGCGTTCCCGACGCCCCGACGAGCATGCCGGCCACGATCAGGACGTTGTTCTCGAGCTCGAAGCCGGTCGCGGCGGCGGCGAGCCCGGTGAAGGCGTTCAGGAGCGAGATGACGACGGGCATGTCGGCTCCGCCGATCGGCAGCACGAAGAGGACCCCGAAGATGGATGCGCAGGCAAGCAGCACCCACATCAGCCACTGCTCCTCGGCGCCCGCGGCTATCGCGATCCCGGCGGCGAGCGCGCCGCCGAGCACGAGTGCGTTCACGACCTGCTGGCCCGGGTAGGTGATCGGGCGACCCTGGATCAGCTCCTGGAGCTTGGCGAAGGCGACCATCGAACCGGCGAACGAGATGGCGCCGATCAGCGCGGAGAGCATGATCGCGAGCCCGATGTCAACCTTGAGGTGACCGAGCGCGGGCGCCCGGCGGTGGAACTCGGCCCACGAGACGAGGGCCGCCGCGCCGCCGCCGACGCCGTTGAAGAGCGCCACCATCTGCGGCATCGCCGTCATCTTCACTCGGCGGGCCGCAACGGCCCCGAAGCCGCCGCCGATCACCATTCCGAGTGCGATCTCCCAGTAGCTCATGATCGAGCTCTGGGCGAACGTGACGGCGATCGCCAGCACCATCCCGGCGGCGCCGATCCAGTTGCCGAGGCGGGCCTTGTCGGGCCGCGAGAGGAAGCGCAGCGCGAGGATGAAGGTCACGATGGTGACCAGGTAGAGCAGGTCAGTGGTGGTGCGGCTCACGGCTTCGGGCCGGCAATGTGGTCTTCGTCCTTGGGCGCTCGTTCGGGCCGGCGCCGCTTAAACATCTCCAGCATCCGGTCGGTGACAACGAAGCCGCCGACGACGTTCGCCGAGGCGAGGATGACGGCCACGAACCCGATCACCCAGGTGAGCGTGTCCTTGTGCCCCTCGCCCATGACGAGCATCGCCCCCACGATCACGATCCCGTGGATCGCGTTGGTGCCAGACATGAGCGGCGTGTGCAGCAGCGTCGGCACCTTCGAGATCACTTCGAACCCGAGGAAGATCGCGAGCACGAGGATCGTGAGCTCGAAGACGAGCAACAACCCGTGGCTCATCGAGCCACTTTCCGGCAAGCCGCGTCCGAGCGGGCCATGGCCGCCGAGAGTGCGAGCCCCCCACCCAGGGTGGGGTGAACCGACCCGCCGCCCTCGCGGCTGACGCTAGCGGGGCTCGGCTCACAGCTCCGGGACGCACTCGTGACGATTCCGGCTCTTTCCATCACGCAGGCACTTCCTCCTTGCGGGTGACGCAGGCGCCGCGGGTGATCTCGTCCTCGAAGTCGAGCTTGAGCTCGCCCTCCGGCGCGAGGTGCTGCAGGAGGGCGGCGACGTTGCGCGCGTAGAGCTGACTCGCGTGGTACGGCATCGAGCTAGGCAGGTTCGTCAGCCCGACGATGGTCACGTTCTCGCGGACGACCTCCTCGCCGGGCTCGGTCAGCTCACAGTTCCCGCCGGCCTCGGCGGCGAGATCGACGATCACCGATCCGGGCCTCATGGCCGCGACCGCGCTCGCCGGGATCAGCCGTGGGGCCGCCCGGCCGGGGATCAGGGCAGTCGTGATCACGACGTCGAAATCGGGCAGGCGCGCCTCGAGCTCTTCCTGCTGGTGCCGCTGCTGCTCCTCGGAGAGCTCCTGCGCGTAGCCGCCTTCGGTCTCCTCGCCGACCACGCCCAGATCGAGCCAGTTCGCGCCGAGGCTCTCGATCTGCTCGCGCACGACCGGGCGCACGTCGAAGCCGGTCACCACGGCTCCGAGGCGCCGCGCGGTCGCCAGCGCCTGCAGGCCGGCGACACCCGCGCCGAGCACGAGCACCTTCGCGGGCGCGACGGTGCCGGCCGCCGTCATCAGCATCGGGAAGAACTTTGGCAGTCGCTCCGCTGCGAGCAGCGTCGCCTTGTAGCCGGAGACGGTTGCCTGGGACGAGAGCGCGTCCATCGGCTGCGCGCGCGTGATGCGCGGGATCGACTCCATCGCGAACCCGGTGACGCCGCGGCCGGCGAGCCGCGCGATCCCCTCGGCGTCCGTCAGCGGCTGCAGGAAGCCGATCAGCACCTGGCCCTGGCGCAGCCGCGCGGCCTCGTCCTCGCTGGGCTTCTGCACCTTGGCGACCGCGTCGGCCTCCCCGTACACATCGTCCACGATCCGGGCGCCGGCCTCTTCGTAGGTCGCATCCGGGAAGGAGGCCGCCGCGCCCGCGCGTAGCTCGACGATGATCTCGAAGCCGCTTGAGACAAGCCGGGCGACGACCTCGGGCACAAGTGCCACGCGTCGCTCGCCGGCGGCACGCTCTCTCGGCACCCCGACCCTCATGCGGCGCCAATGCTATTGCGTCAGGCGTGACGCGCTGCCGAGAGGCGGCCGGAGAGCGGTAGAGTTCGCTGCCGTGGCCGGCTCGCTGGCGGAGATCGCGGACAGCTTCTTTCGGCCGGCGGTCAACGACCTGGTTCCCTACGAGCCGGGCAAGCCGGTCGAGGAAGTCCAGCGCGAACTCGGGCTCGAGCGGGTGGTAAAGCTCGCATCCAACGAGGGCCCGTTCGGGCCGTTCCCGGAGGCGCGCGAGGCGATCGAGCGTTGCGCCGCGGAGTTGAACCGCTACCCGGACGGCGGCGCCTACCGGCTGCGGGCCGCGCTCGCCGAGCGGCTCGGCCTGCGGTTCGAGGAGGTCGTCCCCGGCTCGGGCTCGGACGGCCTCGTCGACTGCCTCAGCCAGGCGGCGCTCGAGCCTGGGGACGAGGTGGTCTGCGGCTGGCCCTCCTTCCCGAGCTACGTGATCGACGCGCGCAAGGTCGGCGCCGTCCCGGTCACGGTGCCCCTGCGCGGCGGCCGCTACGACCTCGAGGCGATGCTCGCGGCCGTCACGCTGCGCACGAAGATCGTCTACGTCTGCCTGCCGAACAACCCGACCGGGACAACGAACACCCGGGAGGAGCTCGACGCCTACTTCGACCGCGTGCCCGAGCACGTCCTCACCGTGCTCGACCAGGCCTACCTCGAGTACATCGACGACCCGGTCTACCCCGACGGCGTCGAGGAGTACCTCAAGCAAGGCCGGCGGGTAGTCGTCCTGCGCACCTTCTCAAAGATCTATGGACTGGCCGGCCTGCGCGTCGGCTACGGGCTCGCCCCCGCGGCGATCGTGACCTCGATCGCCAAGGTCCGCCGCGCGTTCGACATCACCACCCCGGCCCAGGAGGCCGCGCTGGCCAGCCTCGACTCCGCGCAGGAGCTGGATCGCCGCCGGCGCGTGAACGCCGAAGGGCGCTGGCAGCTCGAGGGCATCCTGCGTGAGCATGGGCTCGAGCCTGTCGGCCCTGCCGTTGCGAACTTCGTCTTTGTGGAGGTCGGCGAGGACGCGCGCCCGCTCTTCGAGCAGCTGCTGCGCGAGGGCGTAATCGTGCGGCCTACGAACGGCTTCGGTGCGCCAGGCGCGATTCGCGTGACCGTTGGAACTCCCGGGGAGCACGAGCTGCTCGCGGCCGCTCTCGAGCGCGTGCTTCCACACACGCGCGCCTAGGACATGGCCGAAAAACCCCTCGTTTGAGTGCCGACCGCGGTGTTACCGTTCGAGAGCCGATGGGCCGCCCCCTCGTAGCAGGCTCCCAAGTCGCACTCCTCGGCCGTGAGCCGAGCTTCCGCCGCCTGTTCGTGGCGACACTGGGCTCCGGCCTGGGCACCTGGCTCGCGCTCGTGGCCCTCGAGGTGGACATCTGGACGAGGACGCAGTCGTCGACCTGGGTGGCAGCGCTCCTGATCGCCGACCTGCTGCCGACCTTTGCGATCGGGCTGCTGGTCGGACCGCTGATCGACCGGCTCTCGCGGCGCCGCCTGATGATCGGCTCCGACCTCGTGCGCTTCGGCGTCTTTGCGGCGCTTCCGTTCACGACGAGCGCGACCCAGATCGTCTGCCTGGCGGCGATCGCCGGCATCGCCACCGGCTTCTTCCGCCCGGCCGTCTACGCCGGGCTGCCGAACCTCGTCCAGGACGCCGACCTTCCAAGCGCGAACTCCCTCCTCCAGACCGTGGACAACCTGACCTGGGCGCTCGGCTCTCTCGTCGGCGGCGCGCTCGTCGTGTCCTCCGGAGTGGACGCCTCCTACTGGATCAACGCGTGCACGTTCCTGATCTCGGCGGTCTTCCTCTGGGGAATCCCGCAGCGCCTCCTCCAGGCGACGCCCGCGGCGAGTCGCGGCCACTGGCTCGATCTCAAGGACGGCTTCTCGCTGGTGCTCCGCTCGCGCGCTCTTCTGACCGTGCTGGTCGCGTGGAACGTGGCGATGTTCTCGAACGCGGCCGTCAACGTGGCGGAGCCGCGGCTCGCGTTCCGCGCCTTCGACGCCGGGCAGTTCGGGCTCGGATTGATGATGGGTTGCTCGGGAATCGGCCTTGCGGTCGGCGCCTTCCTCGCAGGTTCCTGGATCGAGCGGCGCGGGCTCGCGAACGTCTACGGCACGTCTCTCGGGCTGATGGCGCTGGGCATCGGCCTGGCGGCGGCGGCGCCCAACGTCTGGTTCGCCGCCGCCTGTGTGGTGATCTCCGGCGCGGGCAACGGCGCCGCGCTCGTCTGTAACGCCCTGCTCGTGCAACGCGGGGCGCCCGATGCGTTTCGCGGGCGCGCCTTCGCGGTCCTGATGAGCTCGAACGTGGCCATGCTCACCCTCGGGATGATCGTCGCGGGCCACTACACCGACATCGTCGGCCCGCGCTGGATCTGGGGCGCGGCCGCCGTCGCTGCGGGCGCCGCCGGCCTCGTCGGTATCGCGCTTGCCCGCGCCGCCGCCAAGCCCGGTCTGCCGCAGCCCGAGCGACTGCCGGTGCCGACACCAGCAGCCGAGCCTACCCAGCGCGCGCTCTAGGGCGACCGTCTTTAGCATCCCGCCGTGGCCGCACGGCGTGACTTCACGCGCGAGTCGCTCGCGGCCGGCGTCCGCGCCGGCGACCGACGCGCGCTCGCGCGGGCGATCACGCTGGTCGAGAATGCGGACCCGCTCGCGTACGAGGTCGTCCGCGACCTCTACCCGGAGACGGGCAGCGCGTATGCCGTCGGCATCACCGGCCCGCCCGGGGTCGGCAAGTCGAGCCTGATCAGCGCGCTCGTCCGCCACGTGCGCGAGCAGGAGCGGTCGGTCGGCGTCATCTCCGTCGATCCCTCGAGCCCCTTCACGCAGGGAGCGCTCCTCGGCGATCGGATCCGCCTGGCCGACCATTTCCTCGATCCCGAGGTCTTCATCCGCTCGATGGGCACGCGCGGCCATCTCGGAGGGCTCGCAGAGGCGACCCTCCAGGCGCTGCTCGTCCTCGACGCCGGCGGTAAGGAGCTCGTCTTCCTCGAGACCGTCGGCACCGGTCAGGGCGAGGTCGAGGTGATCGGGATCGCCGACACCGTTGTGCTCGTGCTGATGCCCGGCTCAGGCGACTCGATCCAGGCGCTGAAGGCGGGAATCATGGAGATCCCAGATGTGATCGCGATCAACAAGTTGGACCACCCGGCGGCGAAGACGATGCTGAACGAGGTGCGCTCGGTGCTTTCGCTCGACACGGAGCGGACGTGGAAGCCGCCGATCGTGCTGACCGAGGCCATGCGCGGCGAGCACGTGCCCGAGCTCTGGGAGAAGGTCGAGGAGCACCGTGCGTTTCTCGAGTCCGACGGGCTGCTGGAAGAGCAGCGGCGCAAGAACCTGGCCGGCGAGGTCTTCGCGGTCGCCTCTGCGCGGGCGAAGGCGCATCTCGAGCGTGCGGTCGCGGATGATCCCGAGCTACGGCGCCTCCTCGACGAGGTGCAGAGTCGCAGGCTCGACCCGCTGACCGCAGTTCGCGAGATCATGGAGAAGGTGTTCAAGGTTGGCGACTAAGACCACTCCCCGGCTGAGCGACATCGAGGAGGCACGAGCGCGTCTCGCAGGCGTCGTGCACGTCTCGCCGGTCTACGGCTCGGAGACGCTCTCGAAGTACACCGACCGAGAGGTCTCGCTCAAGGCCGAGAACCTCCAGCGGACCGGCTCGTTCAAGATTCGCGGCGCCGTCAACAAGCTCGCGACGCTGACCGAGTCGGAGCGGCAGGCCGGGGTCATTGCGGCGAGCGCCGGCAACCACGGCCAGGCCGTCGCGTGGGCGGCGCGCCAGGCCGGCGTCAAGGCCACGGTATTCATGCCCCAGGACGCGCCGATGGCGAAGATCGAGCCGACGAAGAACTACGGCGCGAAGGCCGAGCTCATCGGCGCGAGCTTCGAGGAGGCGCTCAAGGCGGCCCTGGCGCACGCCGAGTCCACCGGCGCGACGTTCGTCCACCCTTACGAGGACGAGAAGGTGATCGCCGGCCAGGGCACGATCGGCCTCGAGCTCGCCGAGCAGGTGCCGGATCTCGAGACCGTCGTGATCCCGGTCGGCGGCGGCGGCCTCGCGTCGGGAATCGCGCTCGCGCTGCGAGCGGCAAAGCCGGACGTGCGCCTCGTCGGCGTGCAGGCGGGCCTGGACGGCTGGACGATCGCCGACGGCATCGCCGTCAAGCGCGTCGGCGAGCGGACCGGCTCGATCCTCGACGAGGTGCTAGACGACCTGGTCAGCGTCAGCGACGACGAGATCTGCCGGGCGATCGTCCTCCTGCTCGAGCGCTCGAAGCTCGTCGTCGAGGGCGCCGGGGCGGTCGGTGTCGCGGCGCTGCTCTCCGGCAAGGCCGGAGGCAGGGGCCCGGCGGTCGCGATCCTCTCCGGCGGCAACATCGATCCGACCGTGCTGATCTCGGTCATGCGTCACGGGCTCACCTCGGCCGGCCGCTACCTCGTCATTCGGAGCCGGCTCGAGGACCGGCCGGGCGAGTTGATCAAGCTGCTCTCGCTGGTCGCACAGGAACGGGCGAACGTCGTGTCGGTCGAGCACCACCGCGAGGGCATGGACGTGCCAGTCACCGAGAGCGAGATCGAGCTGACCCTGGCGATGCGCGACGAGCACCACTGCGCCGTACTGCTGGAGTCGCTGCGCAGTCTCGGCTACACCGTCGAGCGGCTGAGGTAGGCAATGCGGACCTGTGCGCAGTGCGGCCGCGAGAACGCGGCTGATGCTCGCTTCTGCTCGGCCTGCGGCGCCCCGCTCACCGCCGCTGCCGACGGCGCTCGCGAGGAGCGGAAGGTCGTGACGATCCTCTTCGCCGACCTGGTGGGGTTTACGGCGCAGGCCGAACAGCTCGACCCGGAGGACGTCAGGGCGACGCTCTCGCCGTACTACGCGCAGCTCCGCAGCGAGCTCGAACACCGCGGCGGAACCGTCGAGAAGTTCATCGGCGACGCGGTCATGGCCGTGTTCGGGGCTCCGGTCGCCCATGAGGACGACCCCGAGCGCGCGGTCCGCTCGGCGCTCGCCATCCGCGAGGGGATTGTCGAGGACGGGCGGCTCCAGGTGCGGATTGCGGTGACCACCGGCGAGGCGCTCGTCACGCTCGACGCGCGCACGACCGAGGGCGAGGGCATGGTCGCCGGCGACGTCGTCAACACGGCCGCTCGCCTTCAGAACGCAGCCCCGGTGAACGGCATCCTCGTCGACGAGAGCACCCAGCGCGCGACGCGCCAGGCAATCGACTACCGCGAGGTCGAGCCCGTCGTAGCGAAAGGGAAGGCCGAGCCGGTCCAGGTTTGGGAAGCGCAGGAGGCGCGCTCGCGATTCGGCGTCGACGTCGGCCAGGAAGGCGCTCCGCTCGTCGGCCGACGGCGTGAGCTCGATTTCCTCACCGACGCGCTCACCCGGGCGAGAGAGGAGCGCTCTCCGCAGCTGGTGACCCTCGTCGGCGTCCCCGGGATCGGCAAGAGCCGTCTCGCCTATGAGCTGTCACGCGTGGTCGACGCCGACCCGGAGCTGATCTACTGGCGGCAGGGCCGCTCGCTCCCCTACGGCGACGGGGTGACGTATTGGGCGCTGGCCGAGATGGCGAAGGCCCAGGCGGGAATCCTGGAGACGGACACGCCGAAGGAGGCCGAGCGAAAGCTGGTCGAGAGTATCTCCGGCCTCCCCGTCGAAGACTCGGAACAGATCCTGGAGAACCTGCGCCCGCTTGTCGGTCTCGTGGCCGAGGGAGAGTCCCGCGGCGACCAGCGAGCCGAGCGCTTCGCCGCCTGGCGGCGGTACTTCGAGGCGCTCGCCGAGCAACGGCCGTCGGTGCTCGTCTTCGAGGACCTCCACTGGGCGGACGACGACCTGCTCGACTTCGTCGATCACCTGGTCGATTGGGGCACTGGAGTGCCGCTGCTTGTTGTGTGCATAGCGCGGCCGGAACTGCTCGAGCGGCGAGCCGGGTGGGGCGGCGGGAAGCCGAACGCGCTGACGCTCTCGATCACGCCGCTCTCCGACGAGGACACCGCACGACTCTTGGGCAGCCTGCTCGATCGGGCCGTGCTGCCGGCCAACCTACAGGCGACGCTGCTCGCCCGCGCAGGCGGAAACCCGCTCTACGCGGAGCAGTTCGCCCGCCTGGTGGCGGAGGCGGGTCGAGGCGCGGATCTGCCCCTACCGGAGAACGTCCAGGGGATCATCGCCGCCCGTCTCGACGGGCTGCCCCTGAGCGAGAAGCAGCTCCTCCAGGACGCTGCCGTGCTCGGGAAGGTCTTCTGGCTCGGCGCCGTCAGCGCGGTCGGCAGTCACGAGCGGCGAGAGGCCGAGCAAGCGCTTCACGCTCTCGAGCGGAAAGAGTTCGTCCGCCGCGAGCGCCGCTCGTCGGTCGGAAGGGAGGAGGAGTACGCGTTCCGGCACGTTCTCGTGCGGGATGTCGCGTACGGGCAGATTCCGCGGTCCGGCCGGGCCGATCGTCACGAGCGGGCGGCAGGCTGGATCGAGGGTCTCGGGCGGCCGGAGGACCACGCCGAGATGCTGGCGCATCACTACCTCGAGGCCCTTCGGCTCCGGCGCGCATCCGGCCAGGAAGAGGGGGCGGAGCTGCGCGAACGCGCACGCCTCGCCGCCCGCGATGCCGCCGACCGGGCTCTTTCGCTCGGGGCGTTCCCGGCCGCGGCGACCCTGTACGAAGCGGCGCTCGAGCTCTGGCCGCCGGACGACGACGAGCGTCCGGGTCTGCTGCTGGCCTACGCGCACAGCCGCGTCGACGACGTCGCTCTCGACGAACGCGTGCTCGCTGATGCTGCCAGCGGGCTGCTCCAGGCGGGGAAGCGCGAGGCTGCCGCCCAGGCGGAGTCCCTTCTGGCCGGGGTCTGGCTGAACCGCGGCGACCGGGACGAGGCGCTCAGCCACCTCGAGAGGGCTCTCGACCTCGTCAAGAATCGTGGCTCCTCACCGGAGAAGGCGTACGTGCTCCAGGAGCTGGCTCGCATCGTGATGATGGGCGAAGACTTCGACCGCGCGATCGAATTCGGCACGGAGTCGCTCAGGCTGGCCGAGGAGCTCGGGCTCGAGGCGGTCCGCTCGCGGAACCTGAACACGCTCGGCGTGTCGAAGATCTGGACCGGCGACCGGGGAGGGATCGACGACCTCGAGCAGGCGGTTGCGATCGGGGCCGCGGCGCACTCGCACGAGGAAGTCGCGGCGGCCGCGAACCTCACATGGATGACGGCCGTGCTCGGCGACCTCCGCCGCGCCGGCGAGCTGCACGAGCGTAGCCGCCGGGCTGCCGACCGGGTCGGGCTCGACAGCTACATTCGCTGGCAGCGCGCGGAGCATGTCTTCCACTGCCACTGGGAGGGCCGCTGGGACGAAGCGATCGCCACCGCCGAGGAGTTCATCCACGAGATCGAGGCGGGCCAGGCGCACTACATGGAGGGAGCATGCCGCTCGATCCGCGGCACGATTCAGCTCGCCCGGGGAGACGCGGAGGCGGCCCTCGCCGACGCGCGACGAGCAACCGATTCCGCGCGCGGAGCCGACGATCCGCAGGCACTGAACCCGACCCTGGCGTTCGAGGCTCGGGCGAGGTTGGCAAGTGGCGATCGCGAGGGTGCAAACGCGCTGGCGAACGAGCTGCTCGAAGCGTGGCGCTCCGGCGGAGTTCGTCCGCCGCACGAGTCGGTGGACGGCGCGTGGACTCTGAGGGAGCTCGGGCGAAGCGCGGAGCTCGTGGACGCGCTCGAGCGGGCGCGGGCGCAGACGCCGTGGCACGAGGCGGCGCGCCGCCTCGGCGTCGGAGAGCTCGTCGCCGCGGCCGACAGCTACGCCGAGATCGGCTCCGTTCCCGACGAGGCGTACGCGCGGCTGCGAGCCGCGGAGGAGCTCGTCCAATCCGGACGCCGCGCCGAGGCAGACGCGCAGCTCAGGCTCGCGCTCCCGGTGTTCGCCGGGCTGGGCGCGGCCGGCTGGGCGGCCGAGGGCGAGGCCCTGCTCGCCGAGTCAGCCTGATCCGCCGCAGCGGCGGAAGGCGGTGACGGTATTGCCGCGCGCCTCCCAATCGTCCATGCCGCCGTCGAGGAACGGGCGCACGCGGACGCCCTCGGCGGCCAGGGCACTTGCGGCGACTCCGGCCCGGGCGCCGGTCGAGCAGATCGTGACCACGGGGCGGCCGTTCTCCAACTCGTCGCGGTAGGCGCGCACGAGCCGGTAGGGGATGTGGCGGCTGCCGGGGATGTACCCCTCATCGCGCTCGTCTTTCTCGCGCACGTCGAGCAGCTCGACGGCGTCATCGGCCAGCAGCTCCTCGAGCTCGTCGAGCTCGATCGGCTCGAGACGCTCCGGTGTCGCTAGCTCGAGCAGGTAGCCGCTCAGCTTGAGCAGCCCCACCGCCCGCAGCCGCTTCGCCGCGAGCTCGGCCTGCTCGCGAGAGGAGGCGTGCAGCGCGACCGGCTGCTCGGCGTCGAGCAGGAAGCCGGCCCTCGTGCCGAAGGCGGAGCCGTCGACGGGGACGTTGAGCGCGCCCGGCGCGTGGCCGTCCACGTACTCGTGGGCGGGCCGTACGTCGAGCAGCTGCCCCCGCACCGACTCCAGCAGCTCGAGCGGAGGCGAGGCTCCCATGAACGGGCCACGGTTCAGCGAGACCACCCGCTCGACGGTCGGAGGCCGCGGCGACGAGATCGAAGTGGACGCGGCGACGAACTCCTGCAGGCTTGGTTGGGAGAGCGCGCGGTTCGTGCGGCGCTCGGCACCGAGGGTGGAGGAGTGGTCGAAGCTGATGCCGGTCGCGCAGAGAGAGCCACCGATGTGCCCCGGGTCGACCTCCGTCTCGTCGGGCAGCTCGACGAGCCGCTGGAGCGAGAAGTAGAGGTCTTCCGCGCCCTCGCGCGCCTCGACCGCGAGGTCGGGCCGTGCGGCGTCGCCGATCAGGAGCGAGTCGCCCGTCAGGAGATGGCCCTCGGCGAGGTAACAGCAGTGCTCGGGCCGATGGCCGGGCGTGTGCAGCACGCGAATCGTGAGCGAGCCGACCCGGAGCTCCTGCCCGTCCGCGACCGGGTCGAAGGGGAACGCCGGCTCTGCGAGCGGGTGGATGCTCACCGGCGTCCCGTGCTCGAGCGCGAACCGGCCGTGGCCGGAGAGGTGATCGGCGTGGGTGTGGGTCTCGAGCACGCGCACGATTCGCACGCCCGCCCGCTCGGCCTCGGCGAGGTAGGGCTCGATCGCATAAGCGGGATCCACCACCACCGCCTCGCCGGCCCCCTCGTCGCCGATCAGGTAGGACGCACAGCCGAGGTCGTCATCCACGAACTGGCGAAAGAGCACTGCCCGTCGACCCTAACAACGTCGGCCGCTAGCTTTCTTGAAGTGATGCCCTTTTTGCTTTGCAGGGGCTTCAGGCGCTTGCCTCCTCCTGAGACCACACCAGGACGGGACTCGGCGAGCTTCGGGCGCCGTTGCCGGTCGTATGCGGCGAGCCAGAACGCGCGCCACTCGTCGCCATTCGAGTCGATCACGACGTGCCCGTAGCCGTCGGTCAGCATCGAGGGCCTTCGTGTGTCCTGACCACCCCTTCACCAGCACCGACTCGCAGCCGTGCGCGAGCCAGATCGACTCCCTTCGCGTTGGGCCGAGGTTGGGCACAAGCTCTACGCCTCCTGGTCGGCACACGGTCGTCGCGTTGGCGAAGCCGCGCCCGCTGCAGAAGTTCGCGCTCTTTCCGAGGTTTTTCCGCACGTCCCTCGTTTGGGTCATTCCACACAGGGCCACGTGTCGTAAAGTCGCCGGGTCGCGCCGCTTGAGAGCCCAGCGTGCGCCTGCGGTTCCACAACCGGAGTTTCCACAGTTTCCACAGCGAGGTGGGGGATGAATTTTGGACCGAGCCATGCGGCCGGATCGCCGCCTGCGGCTGAGCCGGAGCTTCCAGGCGAATTCGTTTCCGAGGACCTGCGGGTCGACTGCGTCCGCTTCCTAAACGAGCTGCGGCGACTGGTCGGGCTCCGCCGTGAGTTGCCGCCAGAGAGCGCCTCATGGGTGCCGGGTCGCGTGAGCGATTCAGCCTGCGCGGATGTGATCGCCGAAGGCCGAGACGGGGCCGCGGCTCAGTCGCCGCCGAGTTCTAGCGCTGCGCAAGCCGGGCAGGAAAGTGCGAGCGCCGGCGGCAAGTCGCCAGCATCGCTTCCCTTTTAACCGACCGCCGTTGTCTTTAATCGCGAGCGGCCGCGCCAGGGCACGAGGAGGTGACCGCTCCGTCCGCGAGACCTGGAGGTCGGAGGTGCCGTCGAATCCGAGTGCAGTGCCGGCGCGTATTCCAAGGTATGAATCGGTTCGCGACCTACGCCGCCGCTCTCGCGCTGGTGGCCGGTGCCGCCGTTGGCCTCAGCGCCTGCGGGAGCAGCTCGAGCAGCACCTCGAGCAGCTCGAGGCCTGCCGCGGCGACCGACACCGTCTCGCCGAAGTCGGTCTCGGGCGTCGGCACCGTCCTTGTCGACTCGAAGGGCTTCGCCCTCTACAGCTCGGCCCAGGAGCAGAGTGGCACCATCCACTGCACCGGCCGTTGCACCGTCATCTGGATCCCGCTGACGCTCTCGCGGGGCATGTCCGCCCCGTCGGCGTCGTCGAGCCTGATGTCGAAGCTCGGCACGGTCAGGCGCCCCGACGGCAAGAGCCAGGTCACCTTCGACGGCATGCCGCTCTATCGTTTCGCCCCCGACGGCTCGCCGGGGAAGGTCACGGGCAACGGCGCCTCCGACCAGTTCGGCGGCCGGAGCTTCACCTGGCGAGTCGTCTCCTCGGAGAAGACGCAGACGACGCCTGCGCCGACGACGACCCGCGGCTACGGCTACTAAACCGGGCCCAGGCGCGGACAACGCTCCGTTAGGCGGCCGTCGGGCTAGCGTTCTTGACGTGAGAGCCCTCTCGCCAAGCCGCCTCGCCGTCGCCGGAGTCGTCCTGGTGGCCGCGCTCGCGGCGCTGGTGCTGGTGTTGACTCGACTCGGCTCGGGGAACGGCGCCGTCGTCGGCCCCGGCCGCGTACAGCCCGCGACGAGCGGGGGCACCGGCGCGCCGCCCCCGCCGCCACGCGGCGCTCTCGTCCTCGCCACCGAGGCCGGCAGCCGCGCGGTCGCGCTGGCGGTCGTTCCGGGTTCGAGGCCGCGGCTGACCGCGACGGTGCTCGGGTCGAGCGGCGACGGGCTATCGGGGCTGCCGGTCTCGTTCCGCCTGGGGCCGGGGGGTCCCTCGCTGGCCGCACGGCCCTGCGGGCCCGGTTGCTATGTAGCCGACGCCCCCGGAAGCCCGCACCCGCGGCGAGTCGAGGTGCTCCTGCCCGGCGGGCCGGTGGTCTTCCGCCTGCCCGCCTCGACCCAGCCTGGGGCCGCGATCGTCGCGCGCTCGGCCCGGGCGATCCGCCGTCTGCGCAGTCTTGTCTACTTCGAGTCGCTGCGCTCTGGGCCCACAGGCGGCCTTCGTACCATCTGGCGCATCGCCGCGCCAGACCGGCTCACATACCAGATCGAGCACGGCGCCTCGGCGGTCGTGATCGGCCAGCGTCGTTGGGACCGGCTCAGTCCAGGCGCTCGGTGGGCGCGCTCGCAGCAGGACCCGCCGCTGCGGCTCCCGCAACCAGCCTGGGGCGATCTCGCCGTCGACGCCCACGTGCTCGGAAGGGGGCGCGTCGACGGCCGGCCCGTGTGGGTGGTCTCGTTCGCGAACCCGGGCATACCTGCGTGGTTCACCGTCTGGATCGACCGGCGGAGCTACCGCCCGCTACGCCTCCGCATGACAGCGGCGGCGCACTTCATGTACCACCGCTACGAGTCGTTCGACCGGCCGCTCGCGATCCGCCCTCCGCGCTAGACGGTCCGGCGGATCGCCTCGAGGACGACGAACCAGGCGGCGGCGGCCGCGGCTACCGCGACGAGCGCGAGCAGCAGGCGGGCCCTGATGCTTATCCGGAGGCCTTGTCGAGGAGGGTGACGACGAACGGCTGCACCCCCGGCGGAGTGACCTCGAACTGCAACGCCCAGTGGCCGACCATCACGAGCGCCGGCGCTGACTTCGCGAAGACCCTCCATGTCGAGCATGTCGAACCGGCTGATCACCTCCGCGCCCTGCACCGGCCGGGCGCCGCGCGTGAGCGCCAGCGAGAAGGTGTTCGGCAGGGCGGCGCGGTTCGGCGAGACCCGCACGTGCACGCGGTAGGGGCCCTTCTTGAGCACCTCCGACACGGGCCCCGGCCCGACCCGCGCGGCGACGTCCTGAACCCGAGCGAGGGCACTCGAGGGCGGCGCGAGGCTCGTCAGCACGACGGCCGCAAAGAGCGCCCCGCCGAGGAAGAGGACCTCGCCCTGGACGAGTCGTCGCAGGAGCAGCGCCGCGGGGGGTCCATCGGCCGGCCGGGCGCCCGCCGCCTGGAGCCGAGGCTTCGTGCGCGCGAGGTTGACGCCGCCGAGCAGGAGCGCTGCAAAGAGCAGTCCGATCTTCCAGAGCAGGGCCTGGCCGTACGAGGTCTGCCAGAGCGAGGCGAAGGTCGGCACCTCCAGCAGCGAGGCGCCGATGCCGGTCCCGACGAGCGCGAGCACCGAGCAGAAGGCGACCGCCGAGAAGCGCGGCACGACGAGCGAGAGCGCCGCCACCCGCCCTGCCTCCCGCAGCGAGAGCCAGAAGACGACGAGGCCGATCAGGCCGCCGAGCCAGATCGAGCCCGCGGCGAGGTGGACGGCGTCCAGCGGCAGGGCCAGCCCGCGGGGCGACTTTTGGCCGGCGTGGCCGGCGAGCCCGGGCAGGACGAGCGCCGACGCGCCTGCAACCAGCGCCGCCGGAAGGGCAAGCAGCTCCGCCACCGAGCGCTGTGGGCGCTCCGGGCGGTCGACCAGGAGCGCAATCGCGGCGGCGAGGCCGAACAGCGCGAGCACGAGCTCGAGGTCGAGGAAGTCGCGCCCGAACGACGAGGCGCGGGCCACGGGCAGGATCGCCCCGAGGTCCCAGACGGAGCGGAGCGAGAACTGGGCCGTAGCGAAGACGACGTAGACAGGCGCCGCCACCAGCGCGACCAGGAGGGCGACCCCGAACGCGATCGAGAGCGGTCGCAACGAGGTTCCCGGCACGGCCCGTGCCACCGGCCTCGCGATCAGAGCACGCAGAACGAACAGGCCGAGCGTCGTCAACAGCGAGAGGAACAACACCCAGCGGGTGATCAGCAGCTGCGACGTCGTCGCCGTCTCGCTCAGCGACGGCACGCGGAACTGGGGCGGGGGCCCCGGGCTGGGCCCGACAGCAAACGTGAAGGCGCCGCGCACCGGGTGCCCGTCGGCCGAGATCACGCGCCAGAAGACGAGGTACCAGCCTTCCGGCGCGCGGCGCAGAGGTGTGACCAGGGTCTGGGGCGAGCCCGCCGCGCGGCGCGGCTCGCCCGCGGTCACCTGCCGCCCGGCCGCATCGGTGACCGAGACGATGGCGAAGCGCGGCTCGATCGGCTCGCTGTAGGTGAGCCGCACCTCGGGCGGCGCGCCGTCGACCGTCCGGCTGGCCTCGGGAACGGTGTGCAGCAACGCCGCGTGCGCCCACGCGGCGGCGGGCAGCGCGAGCGCCGCCGCCGCCGCGAGCGCGAGCGGCCAACCCCGTCTCATGCGAGCGGCCGCCCCCGGGTGGCGAGGCCGACGATCCCGAGCAGGACGCCGATCCCTCCGAGCACGAGTGCCACGATCGCCAGCGTCGAGGTCGAGCCGCCGAGCGAGGAGACCCCCTCCACGAGCGGTGCCGGGGTGTCCGAGCTCTCGGGCCCGGTCCAGTCGACGACCGAGCCGTCCGAGTACGTCTGCCTGACCGTGGCCTTGTAGCTCTTGCTCGAAGCGAGACTTCCGTTGAAGCGAAAGACCGCGTCCTCGTCCGTCGGAACGTTGCCGCCGGTCCACGTGACCTTCTGGATCGTCTTCTCCTCGCCGGAGCCGGTCGCCTGCTCGGAGCGCTTCCAGCCGGGCTCGGGCTCGAACGAGTCAATCGCGAAGCCCGCCGGCACCGTCAATTCGATCTCGGTGGTCGTCACGCCTTCCTTCTCCGTCGGGACGGAGAGGGTGAACTGTTGCAGTACCTTCGACTTCGCCACGGGCGGGCTGAGGGTTGCGTGCGCGAACGCGGCGTCTGCGAATGCCAGCGCCAGCAGCGTCGTCGCAGCGGCGAATGAGGCCTTCCTCATGGAATCTCCTTCGCTTCGTCGGAACCCGGGCTAGGCCGGCAGCGGCGGAGCGCGGGCGAGCGAGATCGCCGGGACGAGCGCGGGAACGGCGTCCGGCGGGGGTGACGAGACCCATGGCAGCGGGTCGGCCGCGAGGGGCACGCGCACCAACGAGCGCACGGTGGCACGCAGCCAGGCAATCAGGTGCGAGCCGCCCTCGGCGAGCGCGGCGGCCACGAGGGCCAGCGCCGCCAGGAGCGGGATTGCGTTCCGGTGAACCGGTCCGACCAGGCACGAAAGCCCGTGGAAGCCGATCCCCGCGCGCCAGTGGAGGTAGGACTCGAACAGCACGAACGAGAGCGTGCTCGCCGCGTAGAGGACAACCGTGCGCACGGCGAGCCGTCCGAGGTGCAGGCGCGGGAGCTCTCGCCGCGGCTCCAGGCGGTGCCGCTCGCTGACGGCGAAGGCGGCGAGCCAGACCGCCGCAGTCGAGACCAGCGCCGCGAGCCCGAGCGAGACCAGCGCCACGACGACGGGGCGCGGCCCCCCGGCGGAGGCTTCGAACTTGCTCGTGAGCGGGCTTGGCGCCGCGAGGGCGTAGGCGAGCCAGCGGCCGGCGAGCACGAGCAGCGCGACGGTTCCGAGCCAGGCCGCACTCCACGCAAGGCGCGCCTTCATCGCACCCGCAGCGTAAATGGCGCGGTCACGATCCGCCCACGATCCCGGAACTGGAGAAACAGCCGCCAGGTGCCCGCGACCGGCAGGAGGACGCCGACGTTGAGCTTCCCGGGCCCGGCCGGCCGACCGACCACCTTCGCGCCCCCGAAAATGCTCGTGCAGCCGGGAGTCGAGGGCCCGCAGACGTGGGTGTGGAAGTAGTCGAGCGACCTGGCCCGGAAGAAGATCGCGTGGGCCAGCGCGCCGAACCATGGGTGGAACACCACCGGCTTTCCGCGCGGGTCGAGGATCGTGGCTGTGAGCGTCGTTGCCTCGATCGGGTGGATCCGCGGTGGTGCGTGCAGCGTGACGCGGTAGCCGTCCGGGGTGACGGCGCGCGACGGGGCCGGCAAGGGCTGCGGGCGGTAGGCGCCGCCGACCGGCACTTCTTCGTGCAACTGGAAGTTTCGTGGCGCGCCTTGTGTCGCCGGGTACGCGTCGACCAGCACGCGGTAGGGGCCGGGGGAGGGAAAGTCGATCGTCTCGTCGATCCTTCCGCCGGCTCCGATCGGCGGGTGGCGGTGGATGATCGTCGCCAGGTCGTGCCGGACGACGATCAGGTGGACGCCGGTATGCGGTCCGGCCCCGTGCCGGTACGAGGTGAGCGGAGCACCCGACGGTTGGCGGATCGTGAACGAGACCCGCGCCCGCCCAGGATGGGCGATCCGGGTTGGCGTGAACTCCGTCAGCGAGAAGGTGCGCGCAGGTGCGATCGTCGGGACGACCGGGCGCGACGAGGAGGAGGAGCAGCCCGCAACAACGAGCGCCGCGCCGCAGGCGAGCAGAAAGCGGGCCATCTGCAGGCAGGATCCGACCCCCGTGAGGGGGTGTCAAATGAGAGCCGTTCGATAGCCTGACCGCGCCGTGCCGATCGCGCACCTGTCCACGAGCTGGGAGGCGCCGCCGTTCGTCCTCGCCGGAGGGGCTCTGGCGCTCGCGCTCTTCGTTCAGGCTTTCGTACGGCTGCGCCGCCGCCGGGCCGAGCACGCGCCCTGGACGCGGGCTCTCCTCTTCGGCGCCGGGCTCGCGCTCCTGGTCTTGGCGCTCGTCTCGCCGCTCGACCACGTCGGCGACGAGGAGCTGCTCTCGGCGCACATGCTCCAGCACGTTTTGATCGGCGACGCGGCACCGGCGCTGCTCGTCACCGCCGTGCGCGGGCCGCTCCTCTTCTTCCTGCTGCCACCCGTGCTGCTGCGCCCGCTCTCCTCGTTCCGGCCGCTGCGCGCATTTCTCTCTGTGCTGCTGCGCCCGCTCGTCAGCCTCGGTCTCTGGGCGCTGGCGATGCTCGCATGGCACGTGCCGTCCGCATACGACTACGCGGCGGCGCACCCGCCGGTGCACGACCTCGAGCACCTGAGCTTCATCGCCGCGGGACTCCTCGCCTGGACGCAGCTCGTCGACCCGGCGCGGCACGGGCGCCTGCGCCGACCGCAGCGAATCTTCTTCGCGCTGGCGATGCTGGCCCTCGCCCAACCGCTCGTGGACGTGCTGCTCTTCAGCTCGAGCCCTGCCTACCCGCGCTATGCCGAGCGTCTCGATCGCCTCTTCGGCCTCTCGGCGCTTACCGACCAGCGGCTGGCCGGCGTGGTGATGATGGTCGAGCAGCTGGTCGCGGTCGGGATCTGCGTCGCGCTTCTGCTCCGGCCTTACCTGCGGGAGCGGCGAGCCCGCGTCCGCGGGCCGGCGCTGCCGCACGGGTCGCGGTGAGCGCCCCCGCCGCGTCGTCCTTCAGCTTCGAGCCGCTCTTCCTCGTGCTCGCCGTCGCGGCCGTCTTCGGCTACGTGCGCCTGGCGAAGACCGTCGAGCGGCCGAGCCCTGGGCGGGCCACGCTCTTCGCTCTCGGGATTCTCCTGATCGCCGTCTCACTCAACTCGCCGCTCGAGACGATCGCCGTTCACTACCTGCTCGTCGTCCACCTGCTCCAGAACGTGATGATCGCCGACTGGGCGCCGCCGCTGCTCGTGCTCGGCCTGACCCCGGCCATGCGCGCCGCCGTCGCGACTCGTGGCGGCCCGGCGCTCGCGTCGCTCACGCGCCCCCGGGTGGCGCTGCCTCTCTGGCTAGCCGTCTGGTACGGCGTCCACCTGCCGGTCTTCTACGACTACGCGCTGCGCCACCCGTTGCTGCTGAACGCCGAGCACGGGGCGCTGATTCTCGCCGGGCTCGTCTTCTGGTGGCCGGTGTTCTCGGATCGGCCGCACCGGATCTCGACCGCCGTGCGCCTGGTGTACCTCGGCGCCGCCTATGCCGGCTCGGCTTTCCTCTCGCTGGCCCTGATCTTCTCGGCGCGCGCCTTCTACGGCTTCTACGAGGCGGCTCCCCGCCTCTGGGGCTTCTCTCCGCAGAAGGACCAGAACCTCGGCGGCATCCTGATGAACGGGGAGCAGATGGCCGTCTTCTTCGTCGCCATGTCCTACTTCCTGCTGCGGCTGCTCTCCGAGGAGGAGGAATCGCAGCGTGCCCTCGAGGGGTGAAAATCGCCGTCCTGCTCGGGGCCCTGGCCGCCGGGCTCCTCGCCATGCCCGCGGCTCAGGCGAACGGGGACCCGGCCAGCGACGTCCTCATCACCCAGCAGGTCTTCCTGCCCTTCGAGGCGCCGATCTCGAAGTCCGCCTCGGACGAGCTGACACAGACCGTCGCCGCGGCCAACGCGGCGGGCTACAAGATTCGTGTCGCCGTAATCGCCTTCACCGGAGACCTCGGCACCGCCGTCAGCCTTTGGCGCCACCCGCAGGACTACGCCAAGTTCCTCGGCAGCGAGCTCGCCTTCGTCTACTCGAACCGACTGCTCATCGCGATGCCGGCCGGCTTCGGCTTCTACCGCGGCAAGAAGCCAGTCCGGAAGGAGGTGCGCGTGTTGGTGGCGATTCCGCCGGGAAAGACCCCGACGGCACTGACCGAGTCGACCACGCAGGCCGTGCGCGCGCTGGCGGCGGCGAACGGGATCGTGCTGCGGATGTCCTCCGGCGGCAGCACCGTCTGGCGTGACCGGGCGATCATCGGCGCGATCGTGGTGCTGGCCCTGCTGGTGATCTTCGTGCCGGCGCGCACGCTCAGAGGCCGAGGTGACGCGCGATGACCATCCTCTGAACCTCGTTCGTACCCTCGCCGATCTCCAGGATCTTCTGGTCGCGGTAGAGGCGGGAGATCGCGGACTCCTCCATGAAGCCGTAGCCGCCGTGGATCTGGAGGGCCGCGTTCGCCGCGCGGTGTGAGAGCTCGCCGGTGTAGAGCTTGGCCATCGCGGCTTCCTTGGCGAACTCGCGCTCCTCGTCCTTGAGCCAGGCCGCCTTGTAGGTCAGGGCGCGGCCGGCCTCGAGCTCGACTGCCATGTCGGCGAGGGCGAACTGCACCGCCTGGAACGTGACGATCGGCTTGCCGAACTGCTCGCGCTCCTTGGCGTAGGCGACGGCGAGGTCGTAGGCGCCCTGGGCGAGCCCGACGCCCATGGCGGCCACCGAGATTCGCCCGCCGTCGAGGATCTCCAGGAACTGCTGAAAGCCCTTACCGCGCTCGCCGAGCAGGTTGCCCTCCGGCACGGCGACGTCCTCGAACGAGAGCTCGCGCGTGTCGGAGGCGCGCCAGCCGAGCTTCTCCATCGGCGGCGAGATTCCGTAGCCGGGCGTTCCGTTCGGGACGATCAGGTTCGAGATCTCGTCCTCGCCGGTGCGAGCGGTGATGGTGACGCAGGAGGTGATGTCGGTGCCCGCGTTCGTGATGAAGATCTTGGAGCCGTTGATCACCCACTGGCCGTCGCGCAGCTCGGCCGTCGTACGCGCGTTGGCGGCGTCGGAGCCGGCGCCGGGCTCGGTCAGCCCGAAGGCGGCGAGCTTCTTGCCGGAAGTGAGCTCCGGGAGCCACTGCCGCCTCTGCTCCTCGGTGCCGTAGAGGAAGATCGGCATCGTCCCGAGCGAGATGTGCGCCGCCATCGTGATCGCCACCGACGAGTCGATCCGCGTCAGCTCCTCGACCGCGATCGCATAGGAGAGCGTGTCGGCACCGGCGCCGCCGTACTCCTCCGGGAAAGGCATCCCCATCAACCCGAGCTCGGCGAGCTCCGCGACCAGTTCGTAGGGGAAGCGGTGCTCGCGGTCGAGCTCCGCGGCCACGGGCGCGACGCGCCGCTCGGCGAACTCGCGAACGGTCGAGCGAACGAGCTCGTGCTCTGGCGAGAGATCGAAGTTCACGAAAGGCCGGAGGCGAGCTCGACGATCAGCCGTACGCCGTAGCCGGTGCCCCCGCGCTGGGTGAGGTAGTCGCCCCGGGAGCGCTCGAAGAAGGCCGGCCCGGCGATGTCCGCGTGCGCCCACGGCCCCTCGCCCGTGAACTCCTGCAGGAACTCCGCCGCGAGCACGGCGCCCGCCTGGCGCAGGTCGGAGGAGTTCTTCAGGTCGGCGAAGACGGAGTCCACGTAACGCCGGTAGCGCGGGTGCATCGGGAACGGCCAGGCGTGGTCGCCGCTCGCCTCGCCTGCCGCGACGACCTGCTCGCGCCAGTCGTCCTCGTTGGCGAAGACTCCCGCGTAGAGGTCGCCGAGCGCGACCTCCATCGCGCCGGTCAGCGTGGCCAGGTCGAGGATGTGCGTCGCGCCTTGCTCGCGCGCGTACCAGAGCGCGTCGGCGAGAACGAGCCGCCCCTCGGCGTCGGTGTTCGTCACCTCGATCGTCTTGCCGTTCGCGGCGGTGAGGATGTCGCCGGGCCGGTAGGCGTGGCCGCCGGGCATGTTCTCGCAGGCGGCCGCGACCGTCAGCACACGGATCGGCAGCCCGAGGTCGGCGATCGCGCCCGTCGCCTCGATGACCGCCGCGCCGCCGGCCATGTCGCCTTTCATGTCCTCCATGTGCAGGGCGGGCTTGAGCGAGATGCCGCCCGTGTCGAAGGTGATGGCCTTGCCGACGAGGCCGAGGACGAGCTCCGGCCGGGTGGGGCTCGGCGGCTCGTAGCGCATCACCACGAGGCGTGGCGGGTTGTGGCTGGCCTTTGCGACCGCGGCGAACGCGCCCATGCCCTGGTCACGGATCTCGTCCGGCCCGAGCGCCTCGGCCTCGAGGTGCTCCTGGGAGGAGGCGATCTCGCCGGCCCGCGCTGCCAGATGCTCCGGGGTGGCCTCGTTCGGCGGGCTGTTGACGAGGTCGCGCGCGCGGTTCGTCCACTCGGCGATCCGTAGCGCGCGCTCGGCGGCCTCCGTCAAACCGTCGGCCTCCCCGCAGAGCACGATTGTCTCCAGCTTCGAGCGATTCTCGTCGTCGTGCTTCCAGCGCGCCGGGTCGTAGGCGCCGAGGAGCGTGCCCTCGACGAGCGCCCGCACCTGCTCTTCCGGCGGGAGCGGCAGTGACTCGTCGATCACCCAGGCGATGCTCGTCGCGAACTCGTGGGATTCGCGGGCGACGGCGGCGGCGGCGCTGCGGAGCGCGTCTGAGCTCACCCGCTCGGCCTGGCCGAGCCCTGCTACGGCGACGCGTCGCGTCTCGATCCCCCCGGTAATGTGAACGAGGCGTGCGTGCCCGAGCTCGTCGCGCAGCTCACCGTCGGCCAGAAGGCTCCCGAGGAGCCCGCCGAGGCTCGAGTCGAGCGCGGCGGCCGCTCCCGTCAGGCCGCCTCCGCCGGCCAGCGGAACGGCCAGGACATCGGCTTTCGCCTGCTCCGGCGACACCCCCTTGACCTCGACTCGCATCGCGGCGCGATGCTAGCCGACCCCCGGCGTAGCCTGCGGACGCATGAGGGGGATTCACCTTGTGCTCCCTTTCGCCGATAAGGGCTATGTGGCACGCGGCACCACATGGCGGCAGCTGCACCCTGGCCGGTTCCGGCGAAGCCGGAGCCGCTCCAGCGTGGAGGCTCTCACCCTGCGCATCGCCGAGCTCGTGGCCGAGCGTCAGGAGCTGCGCGACCGGGGTGCCGGCGACTCCGGCGACTCCTCGCTCGAGCGCAACCGCCTCCAGATCGCCCGCGCGCAATGGGAGCTCGGGCACGCGCTGATCGACCGGCACCTGCCGCAACCAGCCGCTCGCAGCGCTGCCTGAAGCTAAAGGCGCGACCAGGCGCCGCGCCGCTCAGGATCCAGTTCGATTTCGATCGGAACTGCGCCGCGCTTGTGCCTCTCCGCGAGCGACTCGGAGAGACCGAGGTGCTCGGCCAGGAACGGAGCAAGGTGGCGTCCGACGATCTTCGCAGGTGGCCACCAGAGTGCCTCCGTGTCCACGATTGACCCGCCGGCCTCCGCGTCGCCACGCAGGAAGCGAGGTTCCATCCCCGTCAGGAGCAGACCACGCAGGACCGGCCGGAACGGCGCCGCCTCGATCGGAACACCGGCCTGTGCTGCCATCGCCTCGGCGGCCGCGTTCGCCTGCTGTGCGGCGATGCCTCCCTGCTTGACCGGGAAAGACGTGAGGTCCCCGGCTGCGTAGAGGTCGTCTTCACCCGTGACGGCACCGTGCTCGTCCACTTCGACGAACCCGTGCATGTCGTGGTGAACTCCGCGCAGCGACGGCCCTACGAGCCACGGCAACGCGACGACTCGGTCGGCCTCGATCCCGCCGGGAGGATCCACCTCGAGGCATCCGCTGAGGAAGGTGAGCGGCCTCGTTGCCGGCCGGAGATCGATGCCGCGTGCTTCGAGCAGTTCTGCGACGGCCTCTCCGGCCGGTGCGCCGAAGAGTTCCAACGGGCTCTTCTCCGGCGTGACGAGGGTGACTGTGACACCAGTGTTACCGCGGTCGACCAGATAGGCGCGCGTCAGGAGCGCGAGCTCGTACAGGGGCAGCGGCCAGCTCACTCCCGGAGGCACCGCGAAGACGATGCTCTTGATCTTGCCGTTGACGGCGTCTTCCAGCACGCGGGCGAGCGCGGGGCCGTCCTTGGGCCCGGCGAAGGTGAGCGCACCTGGCACAGCGTCGATGGTCCGAGCGCCGAGAGCGAGCAGCAACAGGTCGTACGGCCACTGCTCGCCGTCCTCCGTGGTCACGATGTGCAGATCGGGGTCGACCTCGGTGACGAAGCCGTGATGCAGGGTCGCACCGGTCGCCTCCGTCAACCGCCCGAGCGGGAAGCTCCGAACCTCGCCGACCCGGAACGGCTCCGCGACCGCGAGCGCTCGGTAAACAAACTCCGTTTCGGGGGCGATGATTTCGACCGAGATGCGGTCGATTGCCAGCGTGTGGAGTGTGAGCGCCGCTTCGAGTGCTGCCACTCCCCCGCCGGCGATCAGAACCTGGATGCGTCCGTTGCTGTCCATCGCGACTGCGTCCCACTCTGCCGGAGGTCGCGTGCACGGCCATCGGCGCAGGCACTGATCGGAGTGCGGGTTTTCCGCAGGCTGGCCCGTCGCGGGAGGGTGCTCGCCGCTAGGCTCGGGCCGTGCGGGCCGAGCTCGACAGGCGGGCGATGGCCGCCCTCTCCGCAGGCCATTTCGCCACCGACTTCGCGAACGGGGCGCTCCCGGCGCTGCTGCCGTTCATGGTCGACCGCTTCCACCTTTCGTACACCCTGGCGGCGGCCGTGATGCTTGCCTCGGCGACGTCCTCGTCGCTGATCCAGCCGCTCTTCGGCTTGTGGTCGGACCGCCGCGGGGCTCTCTGGCTCCTGCCGAGTGGAGTCGCGCTGGCCGGGATCGGGGTCGCGCTCGCGGCGGCCGCCCCGTCCTACTGGCTCGTCCTCCTGCTGGTGGTCGTCTCGGGCCTGGGCGTGGCGGCTTACCACCCCGAGGGCTCGAAGTTCGCGGCGTACGCGAGCGGGCAGCGCCGCGCGAGCGGGATGAGCCTCTTCTCGCTCGGCGGCAACGTCGGCTATGCGCTCGGGCCGACGGCGACCACACCGCTGGTTATCGCGTTCGGCCTGACGGGCGGGCTGCTGCTCTCCCTGCCCTGCCTGGTGGTCGCGGGCCTGCTGCTACTGGCGCTGCCGTTCCTCGGCCGCTTCGCGCCCGAGGTGGGCGGATCGGTCGGGCCGAGCGGCCCCGACAGACCCGGCGCGCTCGCCCTCCTGCTCGGCGTGATCGGCTTCCGCAGCGTCGCCTGGTTCGGGCTGGTCACATTCGTGCCGCTCTGGGAGGTCTCGCTCGGTCAATCGAAGACGCACGGCAGCCACCTGCTCTCGCTGATGCTGCTGGCCGGCGGGCTGGGGACGCTCGCGGCGGGCCCGATCGCCGATCGCGTGGGGCGGCGTCCCGTGGTAATCGCGAGCATGCTGGCCACCGGGCCGCTGATCCTCGTCTACGTGCTGGCGGGCGGCATCGTCGGCGCGATCGCCCTCGCGCTCGTCGGGGTCTGCGTGATCAGCACCTTCGGCGTCACGATGGTGATGAGCCAGGAATACCTGCCCAGCCGCATCGGGTTGGCCTCCGGGCTCGCGATCGGGCTCTCGATCGGCCTCGGCGGCATCGCTGCGGTGGGGCTGGGCGCCCTCGCCGACTCGGCCGACCTGCAGACCGCGATGTACGCGGCCGCCGTCGCGCCCGTCGCCGGACTGGTTCTCGCGGTGCTGCTGCCGCCGACGGGCTCCCGCCGCCGTCTCGCTCCCGAGCCGGTTGTGCCGTGATGTAGGCTCGCCGCGCATGCCCGAGAGCCCGAGAGAGTTCTTCGAGACCCTCGAGACACGCGTCGATCCGGCGAAGGCGGCGGGCCTGAATGCGAGCTATCGCTTCGAGATCGACGGCGCCGGCACCTGGCTCGTCGAGGTGGACGACGGCAAGGTCAGCGTGAGCGAGGCCGACGGCGAGGCCGACACGACCATCTCGACCTCCGAGGAGACGTTCATGAAGATCGCCAACGGCCAGCAGAACCCGACCTCGGCGTACATGTCCGGCAAGCTCAAGGTGAGCGGCGACATGGGCCAGGCGATGAAGCTCCAGAAGCTGTTCTAGCGATGAGGCTGCTCGCGGTGGCGCTCCTCGCGCTCCTGGCGTTAACCCTCGGTGGCTCGGCTGCGGCCTACGACGCCTACACGGGCGACATCTACGTCGTCTCGGTCGCGGGCGGTGGCAGGCACGCGCTGACGGACGCGCCGGAGCAGGAGTATTTCCCGGCCCTCTCGCCGAACGGCCGCCGCATCGCGTACGTGCGCGACGCCGAGCCCGACCCGCAGGTCTGGGTGATGAACGCCGACGGCAGCGCGCAGCGGCAGCTCACCTCGAGCCTGGGCGAGAAGCTGCGCCCCATCTGGGCCCCGGGCGGGCGCCGGCTCGCCTTCATGGTCTGGAATCGAAGCCTCTGCGAGCCGGAGATCGTGCTCTCGTGTCCGTCCACCGACATCTGGACGGTCAACGCCGACGGGTCCGGTGAGCGGAAGCTGGCCGAGCGGGCGATGCAACCGGCTTGGTCGCGCGAGGGCCGGCGGCTCCTCTTCCAGGACTTCGAGCCCTACACGCCGTCCACTGCGCGGGCGCTGAGGGTCGCTCGCGGCGACGGCTCAGGCGTTCGTACGATCTTCCGCGGCGCGATGGAACAGGCGTTCCGCTCGCCGCCGGCCTGGTCGCCCGACGGGAAGCGGATCGCCTTCGGCACGACCACGCCAAGCCTCGAGCACCGCGTCCAGGTCGTGAATGCCGACGGCACCGGGCGCCGACGTCTGGCGGTGGGCCTGTACGCCGCGTGGGCGCCGGGCGGAAGGTCGATCGCGCTCGAGCAGGACACCGGCGTCTTCGTTCGCCCATTGGCTCGCGGCCGCGTGCGGAGGGTCGCCGGGCGCGCGGGCCTCGGCGGCAGCTGCCCGACCTGGTCCCCCGACGGGAAGCGGATTGCGCTGCTGACGAACGCGAAGCTGAGCATCGTGCGTCCGGACGGACGCGGCCGCAAGCAGCTCGCCGGCGCGGCGCTGTGCCTGCTGAACATGTTCCCGTCGCCCCCGGCCTGGTCACGCGACGGCAAGCGGATCTACTTCGCGGGCTAGCTGACACACCTCGACGACGACGATCCCGTTTGGCAATCGGCGTTGCGTTACTCCTCGAGCTCGACGAGCAGCTCGCCGCCGGCGACGCGATCGCCCTCGCTCACATGGACGGCTCGCACCACCGCCTCGTAGGGAGAGACCACCGGCGTCTCCATCTTCATCGCCTCGAGCAGGAGCAGGGGCTGGCGCTGCTGGACCGTGTCGCCCTTGCGCACGAGGACGCGGATCACCGTGCCCGGCATCGGCGCGGTGAGCGCGCTCTGCTCGGTTCCGGCGGCGCCCGCATGGGACGCGGCGTCCGGATCCGGGGGCGCGGCCGGAGGCGGGGCGGGCAGGTTGAGGCGGAAGGCACCCTCCCACGGACCGTCCGGCGCGCGCAACGGAGGCGCGGAGAGCGGTGGGTGCTCCGTCAGGAACGCAGTCGTGGTCTGCCCGGCCCGCAGCGCCGGGTGCGCGACGAGCCAGCGCAGGAACGGCAGGTTGGTGACGACGCCTTCGACCTCGGTCTCGGCGAGCGCGGTGGCCAGCCGGTCGAGGGCTTCCTCGCGCGTCTGCCCGTGCGCGATCAGCTTCGCGAGCAGCGGGTCATACGAGGTGCCGACCTCGTCGCCCTCGTCGACGCCGGCATCGACGCGGATGCCCGAAGGGAACCGCAGCCGCTCGATCCGCCCCGCCTGCGGCAGAAACGTTCGCGGATCTTCCGCGTAGAGCCGTACTTCCACGGCATGTCCATCCAAGTAACAGTCTGTTACTTGGATGGGCTCGCCCTGCGCGATCCGCAGCTGCTCCCGGACGAGGTCGGCGCCGGTGACGAGCTCGGTGACCGGGTGCTCGACCTGGATGCGGCCGTTCAGCTCCAGGAACCAGAAGTCGCGGCCGTCGAGCATGAACTCGGCGGTCCCGGCGCTGCGGTAGCCGATTGCCCGCGCGAAGGCGACCGCCGCCTCGCTCAGCCCCGCGCGCAGCTCCGGGTCGAGCGCGGGGGAGGGCGCCTCTTCGAGCACCTTCTGGTGACGCCGCTGCACCGAGCACTCTCGCTCCCCTAGAGCGATCACGTTGCCGTGCGCGTCGCCGAGCAGCTGGATCTCCACGTGACGGGGGCGCTCGACGTAGCGCTCGCAGAAGACATGCTCGTCGCCGAAGGCGGCCTTGGCCTCGCGCTTCGCAGCGGCCAGCGCCTCCTCGAGCTCGCCCGGCTCGCGAACCACGCGCATCCCTCGCCCGCCGCCGCCCGCGGCCGCCTTGATCATCAGCGGGAGCCCGAGCTGCGCCGGCGCGCCCTCGGGCACGACCGGCACCCCGGCCTCCCGTGCCAGACGCTTCGCCTCGAGCTTGTCGCCCCCGGCCCGCAGTGCCCCGGGCGGGGGGCCGACCCACGTCAGGCCCGCTCCCTCGACCGCCTCGGCAAAGTCCGCGTTCTCGGCGAGGAATCCGTAGCCGGGGTGGATCGCATCGGCGCCCGTTTCCTGCGCCGCCCGGACGTGCTCGGCCGGCTCGAGGTACGAGGCGAGCCCCACGGTCTCGCCGGCCGAGCGTGCATGCAGCGACCCGCGGTCGTCCGGCGCAGCGACCGCCACGGTTGCGATGCCCAGCTCGCCGCAGGCCCGGAAGACCCGCAGCGCGATCTCTCCCCGGTTGGCTACGAGGAGCTTTTCGATACCCACGACGGGTCGCGCTTCTCGAGGAAGGCGAGCAGGCCCTCCTGGCCCTCGTCGCTCGTCCGCCGCTGGGCGATGCGCCGCTCGGTGCCGAGGCCGTCGGGCCGCTCCAGCACCAGCTTCTTTGCGTGCCGCGCCGCCTCCGATCCCGCGGAGCGCAGCTCCGCCACCAGCCGCTCGACGGCGGCGTCGAGATCCTCTGCGAGCTCATGCACCAGGCCGATCCGCAGAGCCGTGGCCGCGTCGAAGCGCTCGCCGGTAACGAAGTAGCGCCGCGCCGCGCTCGGGCCGATCTTCGCCAGCGCGGAAGGCGAGATCACCGCCGGGATGATCCCGAGCTTCACCTCGGAGAAGGCGAACGTGACATCGGGCGCGGCAATGACGATGTCGGCGCACGCGACGAGCCCGCAGCCCCCGCCGAGCGCGTGGCCCTGCACACGCGCCAGCACGGGCGCCGGACAGGTGTCGATCGTCTCGAGCATCATCCGCAGCCGCCGCGCGTCGGCGACGTTCTCCTCGTAGCTGAGCTCGATCGAGCTGCGCATCCAGTCGACGTCGGCGCCGGCGGAGAAGCTCTTGCCCTCACCCGCGAGCACGACCGCGCGCACCTCGTTGCCGACCTCCGAGAACGCTTCGGTCAGCTCCTGGATCAGCGCCGCGTCGAACGCGTTGCGCTGCGCGGGCCGCGCCATGGTGACGCGGAGGAGATCGCCGGCCTGCTCGACGCGCAACGCTTCCATCCGCGCGCATCGTAGAGTTGACCGATGGTGCGTGGAGCGCTCGCGGCCGCCGTCACGCCTCTCCGCGACGACGGCGCCGCCCTGGACGAGGAGGCTTTCGGGCCCTACCTCGAGTTTCTGGCCGCCGCCGGGCTCGACGGCATCCTGGCGCTGGGGACGACGGGGGAGGGCATCCTGTTGTCTGCGGCCGAGCGGCGGCGCGCCGCCGAGCTCTTCGTCGACGGGCCGCTGCCGGTGATCGTGCACTGCGGGGCGCAGACCACCGGCGAGACCTCCGCCCTCGCAGGGCATGCAGCGGAGGGCGGCGCCGCCGGGGTGGCGGTGATCTCGCCGCCGTACTACGCCCTCGACGACCAGGCACTGCTCGCGCACCTTGCCGCAGCCGCCCACGCGTGCGCGCCTGTGCCGTTCTACGTCTACGAGTTCCAGGCCCGCAGCGGCTACGCGGTGCCGGTGCCCGTGCTCGAGCGGTTGCGCGAGCTGGCGCCGAATCTCGCGGGCCTGAAGGTCTCGGACAAGCCGCTCTCAGCGGTCGAGCCCTACCTGCTCGAGGGGCTCGACGTCTTCGTCGGCGCGGAGGAGCTCGTGCTCGGCGGGATGGAGCAGGGAGCCGCCGGCGCGGTCTCCGGGCTTGCCTCGGTGTTCCCGGAGCAGGTTGTCGCTCTCGTGCGCGACCGGGCCGGCGACGTCTCGGAATTGCGGCGCACGCTCGACCGCTATCCGTTCCAGGCGGCGGCGAAGTTCGTGCTCGGCTGGCGGAGTGTGCCGGTGCGTGAGGACGTGCGCCCGCCCCTGCGCCGCCTCAACGACGAAGAGCGCCGGGAGCTGGATGCATGGCTCGAATCGTCGTAGCGGGAGCTGGCGCAACCGGAGCCTCGGTCGCCTACCACCTCGCCTCGCTCGGTGCGCGCGAGGTCGTGCTGGCCGACCGCGCACGTGTGGCAGGCGGCGCCACGTCGAAGGCCATGGGCGGCGTGCGCCAGCAGTTCTCGACTGCCGCCGAGGTGAGGCTCGCCCAGGCCAGCATCCGCTTCTTCGAGGAGCTCGGGGCACCGCTCTTCGACCAGGTCGGCTACCTCTTCCTGGCGACGACCGAGGATGGCCTGGCCGGGTTGGACCAGCGGCGCGAGCTCCAACAGCAGCTCGGTGTTCCAGTCGAGAGCGTTGACCCGTCCATCGTCGCGGGCCTGCGCACAGATGACGTGCTCGGCGCCGCCTTCTGCGCCACCGACGGCGTGGCCGATCCGCCGGCGGTGACACGTGAGCTCGTCCGGCGCTGCCTCAAGCTCGGCGTGGAGTTGCGGGAGAACACCGCCGGCGAGAGCCTGGCAGCCGACGTGCTCGTGATCGCCTGCGGCCCGTGGTCGGCCGCGGTGGGCGCCTCACGCGGCGTCGAGCTTCCGGTACGCCCGCTCTGCCGCCAGCTGCTTGCGACGAGCGAGCTGCCGGGGCTTCCCGAGGAGCTGCCGATGGTGCTCGAGGCCGAGAGCGGCTTCCACTTCCGCCGCCGCGGGCAGCGGCTCGTCCTCGCGATGGTCGATCCCGAGCCGCGTTGGGGTTTCGACGAGGTCGTGGACGAGACGCTCTTCGACGACCGGCTCGAGCGGCTGCGGCGCCGCTACCCCGCGGCCGCCGAGGTGACGATCGAGCGGGGATGGGCCGGGCTCTACGACATGACCCCCGATGCACACCCGATCCTCGGCGAGGTCGCCGACGGCGTCTACGCCGCCTGCGGGTTCTCCGGCCACGGTTTCATGCAGTCGCCGGCGGTCGGTCGCGCTGTAGCCGAGGAGCTCCTCGGCCTCTCTCCGAGCATCGACCTAACTCCGTACCGCCTGTCCCGGTTCGAAGCCGATGTCCAGTTCCCCGAGTCGCTGATCCTCTAGTTGACTCAGCGTCTCGAGGACGCGGTGAAACGCTCTGTTCGAAAGCTCGGGATAGACCGGAACGAAGACGACCTGCTTCATCAGGCGAATCGACTTCTCGGGCCGTAGGTGCGAACGATCGCCGGGAGCGTCGATCGCGGCGATCGAGCTCGTGGCCGCAGTTGCGTCGAAGCCTGCCTTCCGAAGCGACTCGATCACGGCCCCCGGGGAGCTGGTCGCGACCGGGAAAACCCAGTGGGTGCGATCGCGCGCCGCTCGTCCGGAGTGAACGAGACCGGCTGGCAGGGCTCGCATGACCTTCTCACCCCTTTCGGCACGCCGACTAAGCCGGTCCGCGTCGAAAGTGGCGAGGCGACGGCTCAGTAACGCCAGCAGCGGAGCCGACGGACGGCGCCGGAGCCAGGTCCCGAACGCGACTGCCTCATCGCTCGACGGGGGTTTGAGCGCATGCACTGAGCGGTTGACCAGCCCGTCCACATTGAGCCCGGCCCGCCGTCCGGCGCGGACGAAGACCTCATAGACGTACGGCTGGCCGAGCGCGAGCAGGCCGGCGAACCGCAGCACGCGGAGCGCGTACTCGGCTCGGCCCTGAGCTGGCCAGAATCTCTGTGCGCGGTGCATTCGCCGGAGCAGGAGCGGATCGCGGACGTACGCGATCGCGCCACCCAGGGCCGGTGCCGTCTTGATCGAGCCGAAGCTGAAGAGCGCTACGTCGGACGCCGGGTCACCAGCATCATCAGGCCCACGCAAGGACTGGGCGCAATCTTCGATCAGGATGAGATCGTGTGCGCGGCAAAAGGCCGCTAGCGGCGCAAGGTCGGCTCGGGCACCGAACAAGTGAGCGACGACAAAAGCCCGAGTCTGCGGCGTCAGCGCCCGCCCGAGGAGGTCGGGTCTAGGCTGGAGCGTGTCGAGGTCGATATCGACTGGTACCGGAACGAGCCCATGTCTCTCCACGATCCGGGCCATGTCCGGGTGCGTGATCGCGGACATGAGGACATCGCTTCGGGGCGGAAGCTCGAGGGCATCCAGCAGCAGCTCGAAGGCCGACCGCACCGAGAAGCAAACGAGAGCGCCGTCAGGGGCGGTCTTCTCGATTTTGTCGGCCCGGCGGGGACCATTTCGCGCCCAGAGACAGGCGGCTCCCGCGTAGGCGAGGTGCCTCGGCTTCAGGTCGAGGCGATGGCGGGGATACACACCCTATGACTCTACTTCGAACTCTTCACCAACCTCCGGGTCCTTGCCGATGAGGTCGCGGATCCGGTCGAGGCCGTCTGTCGACCCAGAAAACGAGATCAACCCGAAGCGCTCACTTGCCGGATCCGAGATCCAGACGTCACCTTCGGGGAGATCGGGGAGTTTGGCGCGGACCTCCTCGAGCGACGTCTTCGAGTCGGCGACGTTCCAGAGCAGCAGCCGAACGGTCACTCTAAGAGTTCTTGGCTCGCGTCGATTTGCCGGCGGAGCCGGGCTTTGCCCGGCGGGAGCCTCGTAATGCCCCAACCACGGGCACGACGCGCACACAAGGCGGCTCCTGCGACCGTGGAAGTGAGCCTCCGCGGGGAAGGAGGGGGCTCTTGGGGAACCAGGGGTTCCCCCATGATTACTCGTCCGGGACGCCGACCGTGGGCAGCCTCGCGATCAGCTCCTTGATCTGCCGGAGCACGTCGGCCTCCTCGTGTCCGAAATCGTCGAGGTAGGAGTGCAGCGCCGCCCGGAGGCGACGCAGCTCCTCCTCGTTGATCTCGATCGAGTGCTTCAAAACGGCCCCCTTGGCTCGTAGCTTCCGCGGCGCGCGCCGACGGCGATCAGTGTCATTCCCTCCGGGCCGGCGACCGGAACGCGCGTGGTGTTCGGATCGAAGCGCAAAAACGAGCCGATCCGAACCGGGATCTCTTCGCCGTCCACCCGGTACACCCCCGAGCTGCGGATCACGACGTTGACCTCCTCCTGCTGCGTGTCCTCCTCGTCATGCTCGTTGCCGACGGCATTGGGCGGGATCTCGAACCAGTTGATCCCGAACGCTTCCACGCCGAGCTCGCGCCGCACGAACCGCACCGCACCGCCGGGGCCGGCGGTCTCGATGTCGTCGATGTTCACGATCGAATAGCCCACCCCGCCGCTCCTCCTCTACATCCGGAAAACGCCGAAGGTCGTCTCGGGGATAGACGCGTTCAGCGCGGCAGAAATTCCGAGCGCGAGCACGCGGCGGGTGTCCAGCGGATCGATGATTCCGTCGTCCCAGAGCCGTGCCGTCGAGTAGTACGGGTTGCCCTCGACCTCGTACTTGGAGCGAATCTCGTCCGGGTCGGCGTCGCCCACCATCGTCAGCACCGTCGCCGCCTGCTCGCCGCCCATCACGGAGATGCGTGCGTTGGGCCACATCCACAACTGTCGAGGCGAGTAGGCGCGGCCGCACATGCCGTAGTTGCCGGCCCCGAACGAGCCGCCGACGATGACCGTGAACTTGGGCACCTCTGCGCAGGCGACCGCGGTCACGAGCTTGGCGCCGTCGCGCGCGATCCCGCCGGCCTCGTACTCCTTGCCGACCATGAAGCCGGTGATGTTCTGCAGGAAGACGAGTGGGATCTTCCGTTTGCAGGCCAGCTCGACGAAATGCGCGCCCTTGGCCGCAGACTCGCCGAAGAGGACGCCGTTGTTCGCGAGGATCCCGACCGCGTAGCCCTCGATCCGAGCGAAGCCGCAGACGAGCGTCTCGCCGTACAGCGCCTTGAATTCATGGAAGCGCGAGCCGTCCACGATCCGGGCGATCAGCTCACGCGGGTCGACCTGCTGGCGGAAGTCGGTGGGGATCAGCCCGTACAGCTCGCCCGGGTCGGCGTCCGGCTCCTCCGCGGCGGCCAGGCTCCAGGGCGCGTCCTTTTCCGGCGGGTTGAGGTTGCGCACGACCTCCCGCGCGAGCGCGAGCGCGTGCTCGTCGGAGGTGGCGTAGTGGTCGGCGACCCCGGACCGGCGCGCGTGCACGTCGGCGCCGCCGAGCTCCTCGGCAGTCACCTCCTGGCCCGTCGCCGCCTTCACCAGGGGGGGCCCACCGATGAAGATCGTGCCGGTGCCCTTGACGATGATCGTCTCGTCGCTCATCGCCGGCACGTAGGCGCCGCCGGCGGTGCAGGAGCCCATCACCGCGGCGATCTGGGGGATGCCGGCCGCCGAGAGGCGCGCCTGGTTGTAGAAGATCCGCCCGAAGTGGTCGCGGTCGGGGAAGACCTCGTCCTGAAGCGGCAAGAAGGCCCCGCCCGAGTCGACCAAGTAGATGCAGGGGAGGTGGTTCTGCCCGGCGATCTCCTGCGCGCGCAGGTGTTTTTTCACGGTCAGCGGGAAGTAGGTGCCGCCCTTGACGGTGGCGTCGTTGGCGACGAGCACGCACTCGCGCCCCTCGATCACTCCGATCCCGGTGACGATCCCGGCACCCGGCGCCTGACCGTCGTAGAGCTCCCAGGCGGCCAGCGCGGAGAGCTCGAGGAAGGCCGTGTCGGGATCGAGCAGGCGGTCGATCCGCTCGCGGGCCGTCAGCTTTCCGCGCGAACGGTGTTTCTGGAGCGCCTTTTCGCCGCCGCCCCGCGCGACCTGCGCCGTACGCTCGCGCAGCTCCGCGACGAGCTCCTCCATCCGGGCCCGCCGCTTCTCGAAGGCGTCCGAGGACTCCACCTGGGACGTCAGCACCGCCACAAAAGTGAGCCTACCGGCTGGTCAGGAGCGCGTTGCTGCGTCGGGATTGGAATCTCCCGTCTCCGGCAAGACCGCCGGTGTCTCGACCGGGCAAAGGGAGAGAGTCACCCCCGCCGGGGTTACGCCCTACAACGGGCGTCGTGCCGCTGATTAGCGGAATAGGCCTAAAGTAGTGCCGAACTCGCCACGGCGGGCGGCTGTCGCGAAGGAGGCGTTCCCGCCACACCTCTAGAGAGCGGAGCGGAACGGAGCTTTGGCGTCCGGTGTAGGACAGTCAAGATTGGGCGGTGGCGAAGAGACGCCTCCGGTCGATCCGGGCGCGCTCGTTCGCAGCAAGCAGTACCGGGTCCTGCTCGTGCTCGCGGCGGTGATCGGGGTCCTGGTCTCGCTCGCCTCCTGGGGCTTCCTCGAGCTCGTCCACTACATACAAGTCGGGGTCTACGACGACCTCCCGAGCGACCTCGGATACGACACCGCTCCGTGGTGGTGGCCGCTGCCCTGGCTCGCCCTGGCCGGGGTGCTCACGGCCTTCGCGATCGTGCGCCTGCCGGGTCGGGGGGGTCATGTTCCCTCCGACGGCCTCAAGACCGGTGGGGCTCCGACCCAGCCAATCGACCTCCCGGGCGTCCTCCTTGCCGCGCTGGCCACGCTTGGCCTCGGGCTCGTGCTCGGCCCTGAGGGGCCGCTCATCGCCATCGGCATGGGTCTCGGGATCCTGGCGATTCGGCTCGTCAGGAAGGATGCGCCCGACCAGGTCCTAGGGCTGATGGCCGCCGCGGGGAGCTTCGCGGCGATCTCCTCGCTCTTCGGCTCGCCGGTCATCGGCGCCGTGATCATCATCGAGGCCGCGGGGCTGGGCGGGCCGACGCTCCCACTCGTCCTGCTCCCCGGCCTGGTCTCCGCCGGAATCGGCTCGCTCGTCTTCGTCGGCATCGGCGACTGGACGGGGCTCAGCACGAGCGCCTACGCCTTGAGCCCGCTGGCTCTGCCCGCGTTCGACCGACCGGACTTGGTCGACTTCGGCTGGACGATCGTGCTTGCGATCGCCGCAGCCCTCGTCACCTTCGTGATCATCGAGCTCGCACAATGGGCGAAGCGGTTGGTTGCTTTGCGGCCCTTCTTGCTCACAACCGCCGCGGCGCTCGCGGTCGGCGGCCTCGCGATCGCCTTCAACCAGGCCACCGACCAACCAACCGACGTGGTGCTTTTCTCCGGCCAGGACGCCTTCTCAACGCTCTTCAAGACCGCCCCGTCCCTGTCGCTGTGGACCCTCGCGCTCCTGCTCCTGTTCAAAGGGCTGGCCTGGAGCATCTCCCTGGGCAACTTCCGGGGCGGGCCGACCTTCCCGGCCCTGTTCCTCGGCTCCGTCGCAGGCCTCCTCGCCGCGCACCTGCCCGGGTTTTCAGAGACGCCGGCCGTCGCCGTGTTGATGGCCGCTGCGTGCGTATCGGTCCTCAAGCTCCCGCTGGCATCGGTCCTCCTCACCACGCTCCTCACGTCGGCCGGACTGGGGGTCGCCGGGCTCATCGTGGTAGCGGTGGTCGTCGCGTATCTCACGATCGAGTCGCTCTCCGCGCTTCGCGCTTCGGTCCCCCGGAGGGCGTCGAAGGTCGGAGGCCAAACACGCGCGCCGGACTCCTGAGCTCCGGCGTTCGGCTCGCCGCCCGGCCCCGGATTGTCCTAGCGCGCTACGGAGCCCGGCGCTCGAGCACGACTTCGTACGAATCGACGGAGACGCGGCGTATGCCTGCGCCCTCGGGCGGGCTCATCGCCTCGAACACCTCAGCGCCCTTTCGGAGATCCTCTTCGGAGTCGAAGCGAACACCGATCACGACCTTCCCCGCGGAGCGGTCGGCGAGGACGGTAATCCGTTTGCCGGGCACGCCTTCGGGCGGGCCATCGGCGGAATTGATCTCCTTGCATCGCGTCGAGAGCTGCATCGTCGGCGTCAAATGTGACTACGCGATCGTACTCGGCCATGACGTCCTCCTTCGGCGGGTTCAGCTGGAGCCCAGCGGTGACTCGACCGGTCCTGCGAGACCTCGTCCGCGCTTACCGACTCCTCATTATCGGGAGCGTTCTCGAGACCTTCGTCGCTCGCGGGCCCGCTTGCGCAGGTGAGCCGGCGTGGCTCGCCGCCCCGGCGCTCTTCTTGGACACACCACAGGCGAGGGACGGCTGGCGGCACCTCGTGTCGAGCTCGGACGCGGATACCGACCCCGACGACGGCGAGATAGGCGGCACCACGCCCGTCTCGTATGGCTGTACAAAACCGCGAATGGATGGCGTGGCCCAAGTCGCTGGCGTCGCAGTCGCTTGACCCGCCCTCGTCCTTCGTTTATTCATACTGGACAGTGCGCGCCTCACACAACCCGCGTTTCACCGTGGGGTTGATCGGCCTCGGCAACATGGGCACGGCCGTCGCAGAGCGCCTCCTGGACGGGGGATACGAGCTCCTGGTGTCCAACCGGACGCCGGGGAAGGCTGATGCGCTTGCAGCTCGGGGTGCCTCCGTCGCCGAGACGTCCGCGGGTCTGGCTGCGCAAGCAGAGGTCGTGCTCACGTCGCTCGCCGACGACGAGGCGCTCGAAGCCGTGGCGGCCGAGGTCGTCGCCGCCGCGCGGCCGGGCACCGTCCTCGTCGACATGAGCACCGTCTCACCGGCCGCATCGGCAAGGGTCGCCTCCCTTGCGGAGGCGGCGTCGATCGCATACTTGCGTGCACCTGTCAGCGGCAACCCGACGGTCGTGCGGGCCGGGAATCTGAGCTTCATCGTCTCGGGTGCCCGAGAGGCGTTCGAACGCGTCGAGCCTGTCATCCGGGCGATTGGCCCCACCGTCCATTACGTCGGCGACGGCGAGCAGGCTCGGATCGTGAAGCTGGCGATCAACCTCATGGTCGCCGGGTTGGCGCAGTTGATGTCAGAGGCCCTAGTGCTCGGGGAGGCCGCCGGCGTCTCCCGTGAGGACCTCCTCGACGTGATGGCGACTTCGGCCGTCGGCGCGCCGTTCGTCAAGTACAAGACGGAGCCTCTCCTGCGCGACGACTTCTCCGCGACGTTCACCACCGCGCTGATGGAGAAGGACATCGATCTCGTCCTCGACGCGGCAGAGGAGGCCGGGGTGGAGCTTCCGGTGGCGAGTGAGATGAAGGCGCTGCTCCGAGCGGCGATCGAGGCCGGTTATGCAGATCAGGATTTCATGGCGCTCTTCCTGCACCTGCGGCACCTTTCCGGTCACCATGCGGGGCCCGTGCCGGTCTCGGGCGTGGGCGAGTATCCCGATCAGGAGGTGGTGCGGTGAGCACGCGAAGCAGGTCGGTCGGCTCACCCGACGCGACACGGGCTGTGGACTGGGAGCAGCGCATCGACTTCCCGCGGCTGCGTTCGGAACGCCTCCACCGCGCGAGGGCGGCGCTCGAGACTTCAGACCTCGGGGCCCTGCTGCTGTTCGACCCGAACAACATCCGGTACGTCACGAGCACGCACATCGGCGAGTGGGCACGCGACAAGAACGCGCGTTTCGTCCTGCTCCCGCGTAGCGCCGACCCGATCCTGTGGGACTTCGGTTCCGCCGCCCGTCATCACCAGCTGTTCGCGCCGTGGCTGCCCGCGGAGAACTTTCGCGCCGGAGTCGCGCCGATGCGCGGCGCCATGCCGGTCGAAACCGGGATCCCGGACCGGCTGGGCGCGCGGATTTCACACGAGCTGCGCGAGTTCGGTCTCGAGGGCGAGCCGCTCGGGGTCGACATGGCGGACCTCCTCACGATCGAGGCGCTGCAGCGCGCCGGAGTGCACGTCACCGATGGATCCCAGGTCATGCTCGAGGCGCGGAAGATCAAGACCGCACGGGAGATCGCGCTGCTCGACCAGTCGGCCGGTCTTGTCGACGCCGTCTACGAGGAGATCTACCGGATGCTGCGGCCGGGCGTCTACGAGCACGAGATCGTCGCCCGTGCACACCAGCTGCTGTTCGAGATGGGCTCGGAGCAGGTCGAGGCGGTGAACGCCGTCTCGGGCGATCGCTGCAACCCTCACCCGCACGTGTTCTCCGATCGGCTGTTACGGCCGGGCGATCAGGCGTTCTTCGACATCATCCACTCGTTCATGGGCTACCGAACGTGCTACTACCGCACGTTCAACATCGGCGGCGTCAGTCTCTCGCAGCTCGACGCGTACAAGCAGTGCCGCGAGTGGTTGGATGCCGCGATCGCTCTCGTGCGGCCGGGCATGACAACGGACAAGATCGCGGAGGTGTGGCCGACCGCCGAGGAGCTCGGCTTCCCGGACGAGGAAACATGCTTCGGGCTCCAGTTCGGGCACGGGCTCGGCGTCGGTTTGTACGAGTCTCCGATGATCTCGCGCGTCCACTCTCTCGAGCACCCGGTCGAGCTCGAGGAGGGGATGGTGTTTGCCCTCGAGACGTACTGCGCTGCGACCGACGGCCGCTCCGCGGCGCGGATCGAGGAAGAGGTGGTGGTAACGGCGACCGGCTGCGAGGTCATCACGCGCTTCCCGGCCGAGGAGCTACTGGTCGCGGGCCGCACCTATGTGCGCGGAGCCGATCTCGTGAGTCGTGGCGACGAGGCCCGGCGCGACGGCGCTCCGGGTCTCGCCGACGCCGTCGCATCCTCCGCGGTCGTCGAGCCTGCCGGCGTCCCGCGATGAACGGCGAGACCGGGACACGCGAGCTCGCAGACGGGCGGCCGGGGTACCGCCTCGTCCGCCGCGAAGATGTCGAGCTCGCCGAGGCGCTGCCTGGTCGCTCGAGCGGTTTGACGTCCTGCCGGCTCGTTGGCGGCACACTCGGCTCGACGCACATGGCACTGACGTTGGTCGCCCTTGACGACGGGCACGTCGATACGCACGTGCACTCGTATGAGACGAGTTTCTACGTGCTCGAGGGCGAGCCGCTGCTCTACCTGGACGGGCGCGGTGTGAGGCTCAAGCCGGGCGCTTGCGGGGTCGTACCCGTGGGAGCCTCCCACGCGTTTCGCTGCGAGCGCCGCGCGCTGTGGATCGAGATGGCCGCGCCGCGGCCGCGCGCCGACGGCAGCGATAGCTTCTTCCTCGGGGCCGCGCCGGACATTCCCGTCGACCCTCTCGACGTCCGCGACCCGCGTAACCGCAATCTCTTTCTGCTCACGGAAGGCGAGATGGATCTCGAGCGCTTGAAGCGCGGCTTAGCAATCGGAGCGCGCACCGTCTCGGCGAGCATGGCGACCGCCGTCCTCGCCTACAGCGGAATCGCCGTGAAGATGCTCGTCGACCAGAGGCTCGACGCGCAGCTCCATACGATGTTCATGGTCGCCTACCAGCCCGGGGCCCTCGTGCACCCGCACGACCATCCGTTCGAGGAGTCGTACTACATCCTCGAAGGTGAGGTCGATGTCGTCGCAGACGGCGACCGTTACACGCTCCGGCCCGGTGACGTCTTCTGGACCGCAACCGGTTGCGTGCATGCCTTCTACGAGACGCAAGGAGGGCAGGTGCGGTGGCTCGAGACGTCGGCGCCCGCGCCGCCCCCTCGCCACTCGTATCGGCACGAGCGCGACTGGGACTATCTCGCCGAGCGTCTCGCCTCCAACGCGAGTGTCGGTGCGGCGTGAGTCACGCCAGCGAAGAGCGGGCGACCGGGATCCTCGATGACCTCGACCTGTACACGAGCATCTACCGTCAGATGCTCCTCATCCGCGGCTTCGAGGAGCTCGTCCAATCGCTTTTCCTGAAGGGCGAGGTCTATGGAACGACGCACCTGTACTCGGGACAGGAGGCGGTGGCCACGGGTATCGCGAGCCTGCTCGAGGAGCGCGATCGCGTGGCGGCGACGTACCGAGGGCACGGGCACGCTCTCACGCTCGGCGTCGATCCGCAGAAGCTCCTCGACGAGATGCTCGCGCGCGAGTCCGGCATCAACGGCGGGCGCGCGGGTTCGATGAACGTCAACTCGCCGGGGGACCGGCTGATCGGTTCGTTCGGGATCGTCGGCGGCAGCATCGCGGCCGCGACGGGGGCGGCGCTAGCCCTGAAGCGGACGACCGGCGGTGTGGCCGTGGCGTACTTCGGAGACGGCGCCATGAATCAGGGCTACGTGTTCGAGTGCCTCAACTTCTGCCAGGTGCTGAAGCTCCCGCTCCTCCTGGTGTGTGAGAACAACGGCTACGGCGAGTACACGCCGTTCCGCTCGGTGACCGCCGGGGAAATCCGAGCCCGCGCGGAGGTGATGGACGTGCCGGCCGAGACGATCGACGGCATGAGCGTGTGGACCGTGCGCGAAGCCGCCGCACGTGCGCTCGCGCATGTACGCGAGGGCAACGGCCCGGCGTTCCTCGAGGCGCTGACATACCGCTTCGTCGGACACTCGCGCAGCGACCCCGCCGCCTACCGGCCAGAGGGCGAGCTCGAAGACTGGATGGCGCGCGATCCGATCGTCGTCCTTCGCACGCAGCTCCAGGCGGAGGGCGTCGACGCTGCGCGCCTGGACGACCTTGGGCGAGAGCTGACCGTCGAGCTCGACCGGATGCGCGAGCACGGCCTCGCGGCGCCGTTTCCGACCGAGCTGACGGCCCACGAGTTCAAGGACTGAGCCGCGGCGTGGCTCGCGAGCTGACCATGCCCAAGCTGTCGGACTCGATGGCCGACGCCGTCATCGTCCGCTGGTTGAAGGCGCCGGGCGATGCCTTTGCGCGAGGCGAAGGCTTGATCGAGGTGGAGACCGATAAGGCGACCGTCGTCTACGAAGCGGAATCCGACGGCACCCTCGACTCGATCCTCGCTCCAGAGGGAGCCACCGTCGCGATCGGGGAACCGATCGCAACTCTCGCGAACGGCGGCGGCGGGCTTAGCAGCGAGGACCGGCGTGGGCCCGCGCAGCGCGAGCGGCCGAAGGCGCGGCCCATGGCGGCTGCCGCTGCGCGCGCTCCGGCCGACGGATCGGGTGCGCAGCGTCCCAACGCGACGCCGGTAGCGAGGCGTACCGCAGTCGAGCTCGGGGTCTCGCTCCACGGCATCTCCGGCACCGGCCCGGGCGGTCGGGTCACCCGCGAGGACGTCCAGAAGGCCGCGGCCGAGTCGGGCGCACAAGCGCAGCAGCCTGCCGCCGGTGGAAGGGGCGATGTCCGCACGCTGGAGCTGACGACGACGCAGACGACGATCGCGCGCCGGATGGCCGAGTCGAGTACAACGATCCCGTCCTTCACCGTCTCGACCGACGTCGACATGTCGCTGATCACAACGTTGCGGCGCGGAGCGCGCGAGGGACGCGACGAGGCGCCATCGATCAACGACTTCGTCGTGAAGGCGGCCGCTGGAGCGCTGCGGACGTTTCCGCGGTTCAACGCATCGTACGCCGACAGCAAGGTCGAGTGCTACTCGCGCATCAACGTCGGAGTCGCCGTTGCCACGGACGACGCGTTGCTCGTGCCCGTCGTGTTCGACGCGGACCGGAAGACGCTTGCGCAGATCGCTGCGGACACGCAGCGGCTTGCCGAGGCCGCGCGGCGCCGAGCCCTCCAGCCGGAGGACCTGCGCGACGGGACGTTCACCGTCTCGAACCTGGGGATGTTCGGCGTCCGGTCGTTCACCGCGATCATCGATCCCCCGCAGGTCGCGATCCTCGCCGTCGGCGGCGTTCGGCGCGCCCCCGTCGAAGATGCCCACGGCGGCGTCGTCTTTCGCGATCTGATGACCGTCACTCTCACCTGCGATCACCGGGTCGTCTACGGCGCTGACGGTGCGCAATTCCTGTCCCGCCTACGGGAGCTGCTCGAGCGGCCGCTTGCGCTCGCCTTGTGACTCCGCCATGACCAGAGGAGGAGGCTGAAGAATGCCGACGGTCGCCTTTCGTACTGCGATCCGCGACGCGCTCGACGAAGAACTGGCCTCGGACGAGCGCGTGATCCTCTTCGGCGAAGACGTCGCCGTCGCCGGCGGTGTGTTCGCGACCACTACAGGCTTGTACGACAAGTACGGCCCGGAGCGAGTCTTCGACACGCCCATCTCCGAGTTGGCCCTGGCCGGGGCTGCGTTCGGGTCGGCGGTAACCGGCCTCCGGCCGGTCATCGAAATCATGTTCGGCGACTTTCTCGCGCTCGCGATGGACAGCCTGGTGAACCAGTCGACGAAGTACTGGTTCCTGACGCAGGAGCAGGTGAGCGTGCCGCTCGTGGTCCGCTCCGTAGTCGGAGCCGGAGCTCGCTTCGGCGCCATCCACTCGCAGATGCCGGTTTCGTGGTTCATGGGCGTGCCCGGTCTCAAGATCGCGTGCCCATCGACGCCTGCAGATGCGAAGGCGCTGTTGAAGGCCGCGATTCGCGACGACAACCCGGTGCTCTTCTTCGAGCACAAGCGCTTGTACACACTCGAGGGCGAAGTGAACGGCGCGCCCGGACGACTCGGAGAGGCGGCTGTGATCCGCGAGGGCAGCGACATCACGCTCGTGACCGCGATGAAGAGCGTCCACGACAGCCGCGAGGCAGCGGACGCGCTCGAGCAGGATCGCGTCTCGGTCGAAGTGATCGACCTGCGGACGATCCGCCCGCTCGACGTCGAGACCGTCCTCACGTCGGTTGCAAAGACCAGCCGAATCGTGGTCGTGGAGGAAGGGCCGCTGACGGGTGGTTGGGCAGGCGAGGTGCTCGCCTCCGTAACGGAGCGAGCGCTGGGTTACCTCGACGACGCCTGGCGCATCGCCACTCCGAATACGCCGATCCCCTACAGCCCGCCGCTCGAGGACGCGTTCCTGCCGGGGCCGGAGCGGATCGCGACCGAGATCCGGCGGCGTCTCCGGTAGAGCCGTGCGAGCGAACCACGATACGGTCTCTCGATGAGCGATCTCGCGGCGAACTCCGGGCCCCTTGACCGCCTGGAGGCATCGAGGGTCGGCAATCGGCTCCGTGCGGAACGGGAGCGTCTGGGAATCAGCCTCCGTGAGCTTGCGCGTCGCGTCGGCGTCTCGCCGAGCCTCGTTTCGCAGATCGAGCTCGACCGTGTGAACCCGTCGGTCAGCACCCTCTACGCCCTCGTCAGGGAGCTTGGCATGACGATGAGCGACGTATTCGGCGACTCACCATCCGAGGAACGGGTCGTCCGCCAACTGCGGGACGGCGACGGCTTGGCCGAGCGACCGGAGACTCGGCGGGTGATCAACCTTGCGTCCGGCGTGCGCTGGGAGCGACTCACGTCTCACAGCGACCGCGAGGTGGAGTTTCTGTACGTGGTCTACCCCGTGGGGGCGGCGTCGTGCCCGGAGGACGCGCTGATGACGCACGGCGGGAAGGAATACGGCTACGTCAGCAGCGGCACGCTGGGCGTGCGGGTTGGCTTCGAGGAATACGAGTTGGGGCCCGGCGGGTCGATCGCGTTCGACTCGTCGTCGCCTCACCGGCTGTGGGCGGTCGGCGACGAGCCGGTCCATGCAATCTGGGTGGTAATCGGCCGGGAGGCGGACCCGCGCGCGGGACCATCTCCGCTGTCGCCCGACGCCCCCGACTAGGCCGCCGGCGCTTGCCCCTGGCGCCCTCGTAAGCGGCCGACACCTGCCCAGCCGGAGCGGAAGCGGGCTAGGAGCTCGGGGGCCTGGTAGAGCACAAGCGCCAGCAGGATCAGCGCGCCGATCGTCATCTGCCCGTACTCGGTCGGCTGCTGGAAGAGCGGCAGGATATTGCTGATCAACGAGAGGAAGAGCGCCGCCAGCAGCGTCCCGATGAAGGATCCTCTTCCGCCCGCGAGGCTCGCGCCGCCGAGGACGGCCGCGGCGATGCTTTCGAGTGCGTAGTCGCCGATGATCGGGGAGCCGATCTGGACCTGGGCCGCGGAGTAGAAGCCGGCGATCGCGGCAATCACCGAGCATACGACGAAGGCGAGGAACACGATGCGCCCGGTCGACATCCCGAGCCGGCGCGACGAAATCTCGTCGAGACCGACTGCGCGCACCGCCACGCCCGTGCGCGTCCGGTACAACCACACATCGGCGAGCACGGCGAGAACGACGACGCCGATGAACGCGGCCGGCATGACGCCGATGCTCGTGTTCAACGCGTCGATGACGTCGCTGTTGATCGGGCCCTCGGGATGGTCCCGCAGCAGAAGCGACGCGCCCTCGAGGATGCTGAAGGTGCCAAGCGTCGCGATGATCGATGGGAGACGGAGGATGCGGATGAGTGTCGCGTTGAAGACGCCGGTGGCCAGGCCGACGCCCACGATCGCGAGCGAGCCGAGGAACAGTGCCAAGGTCGTCTCGTCGGGCTTGAGCGTGAAGGACGCAGTGACCACGCACATCGTGATCAGCGCGGCGACGGAGATGTCGAAGCCCCCGACAAGCAAGGCGTTCGTCTGGCCGATCGCAACGAGCGCGAGGGGCATTGTCGAGAGCAGGAGGTTGTTGATGTTGTACTCGGTCAGGAACGCGTCCTGACGCACCGCCGTGAACGCGCCGACCGCGAGGATCAGCGCCGTCAACAACACGAGGGGAATCCAGCCGCGGAACCTCACGCGCTCGCCTTCGCGACGCCGCCGCCAACGATCGCCTCGACGATCCGGCGTTCGCCCAGCTCGTCCCCTCGGATCTCCTCGACGATCCTCCCGCGTGACATCACGACGACGCGGTCGCACAGCCCGGCGAGCTCCAGCGGATCGCTCGACTTGACGATGAGCGCTACGCCTTCGTTCGCCTTCGCCCGCAACGCGTCGTAGATGTCGAAGCGCGCGCCGACGTCGACGCCCTGGGTCGGCTCGTCGGCCAGGATGACCTTCACGTCCCCGCGGAGGAAGGGGCGGGTCAGCGAGACCTTCTGCTGGTTGCCGCCGGAAAGCGACTGAACCGGTTGCTCGATCGACGCCGTGTGGATGCGCAGCCGGCGCACCATGTCGTCGACGGTGCGCCGTTCACGCCAGCGGCGCAGGAAGCCCAGGCGTCCGAGCGACCTCAGCACCTGGATCGTGGTGTTGGTGCGGACACTCAGGACCGGGAATAGCGACTCGCGGGTTCGATCGCCGCTCAGGAGCACGACTCCTGCGCGGAGGGCCGCCACCGGAGATTTCGCGTTGAGCTCGTCGCCGTCGCAGGACGCCCTGCCGTCCGACCGCTCGACACCGGCGAGCGCGCGCAGGAACTGCACCTGGCCGTTGCCTTCGGCGCCGGCGATACCGAGAATCTCGCCCTTCTCGACCTTGAGGTCGATGGGGCCGAAGCGGTCGCCTCGAAGCCCCGAGACCTCGAGGAGCACCTCGGGCACGCGTCCGTCCCCGTCGCGCTCGGGGAAGGCGAGTTGAAGCGGCCGTCCGATCATGAGCGCGACCAGCGCTTCTTCTGTCATCCCGGCGGCTTCGAACGTTCCCTGACTCACACCGTCGCGAAGGACGCTGATGCGATCGGCGATCCCGAGGACCTCCGGCAGCCGGTGGCTGACGTAGACGATGCCGACGCCGACCCTGCTTCGCTCGTGCACGAGACCGTGGAGCTGCTCGACCTCCTGTGGGCCGAGTGCCGTCGTCGGCTCGTCGAGGAGAAGCACCTTTGGTCTCGCGAGCAGCGACTTGATGACCTCGAGGATCTGCCGCTGCGCGAGCGACAGCGTCCCGGCGTCTGCCTTCACCGAGACGTCGAGCCCGAACTCCTCGAGCGTGGATGCCGCCCATTTCTCCATTCGCCCGTACGTCGGCCGTTCGTTTCCGGGCACGGCGAGATACAGGTTCTCGGCCACCGAGAGGTCGAGGACATGCGAGTAGGTCTGGTATGCGATGCCGAGGCCGAATCGCCTGGCCTCGGCGGGAGAGCCCCGTCTCCGGCGGCGTCCGCCGATCTCGACGAAGCCCCTGTCGGGGGCAAGGAAGCCGCTGGCGATCCCGAGCAAGGTCGACTTCCCAGACCCGTTTTCCCCGACGAGCGCGTGCACCTCGCCTGCGCGACAGTCGAAACTGACATCTCGAAGCGCTTGCACGGCTCCGAACGCCTTCGACACGCCGCGAAGGGACAGCACGACGGGGCTCTCGGGCCCGGGAGTCGACATCGTTGTCCTCGCTCAGGATCTAGTGCTTCCTGTCCTCCTTAGGGGTACATCCGGTGGAGCAGCTTGACCGGCACCAGCGAGGTGGCCGAGGCCTCCTGCGGATAGCCCTTCACGCACTGATCGCGCTTCGCCTGGCTCTGCAGCTGGATCGGGAACACGATCTTGGGCGGGATCTTCGCGCCCTTGAGTTTCATCATCCCGGCAGTCAAGGCGACCCGGATCTGCGAGTTCCCCGCGGTGTAGTAGAAGACCTTCAGCTTCGGGTTGTGGAGCTTGTCCGCAGCGCAGCCCATGCCAACGTCGTCCGTTCGAAGTGTCAGCACCGCGTTGAACGGCTTGCCTGCGGCCTTGTATGCCGAGAACGCGCCCTGCGCCATGCCGAGCCCGTACTCGTAGCTCCAGCCCTTGATCTTGGGATGCGCCGCCAGGATTCCGGAGACGACCTGCTGGACCTTCGACGCGTCCCAGTTCGTCGGCTCGTTGGCCACGACGTGGATGCTCTTGTTGAGCGCCGGCTTCTCGCACCGCTGCCAGCCCAGGGACAGAGGGTTGCCCGGGAAGCCGCCGAGGAAGGCGATGTCGCCGGACTTGACGTACTTGTTCATGATCTTCGCGTACGCCCTGCCGAGCTTGCAGACGTTCTCGCCCACGACCGCGGTGTAGTTCGTGCCGGGCCCGCTCACGTAGCCCCAGGCGTAGGTCACGACCGGGATGTGCCTTTTCGTTGCTTCCTTGAACACCGGGATCGCCGCGTCGCCGAAGTCCGGATAATTGACGATGACGTCGGCGCCTTGAGCGATCACCGCGCGGAAGTCGGTCAGAGCCTGGCTCGGATTCGAGTGTGCGCTCCTGTAGATGATCCTTCCGATCGACTTGTACGTGAGCGCCTGGAGAATGAACTCCATCTTGGAGATGTGGCGATAGACGTTCTCGCCGAACGGCTCGACGTAGGCGACGGTGAGCTTGCCTCCCGTTCCGGTGTTGCAGCCGTCGTTCTTCCAGCACTTAAGCGCCAGATTCATGTTGACCTTGTTGTCGGCACGGCCGTACGCCGCCAGGGCGATGTTCCGGGCCATCCCCTTCGGCGGCAGGAGCTTGGCGTTGAACAGTGTCTTCTTGAGGATCGCCGGGCTCGCCTTGTACGTCTCGCCGAAGCCCCCGGCATTGGATTTCGCCTGCGTTGTGCCTCCGGCTGGCTCGTGGCTGGTGCCGCCGAGGGCGGCGGCCACGATCACGAGCGTCGCCGCTACCAGCACGACCCCTAGGCCGAGCAGTAGACGCCTCCCTTTCCACCCCGTTCTTCCGTGCATCGTGCCTCCTCCTTTCGTTCCTTCAGCTCGTGTTCCGGTCGAAGCCTGGGGCGATGCGAGCCGGAGCATCTCTCGGCCGCAAGAGGCGGCCGAGGAGAGACGCGACTCGGTCGCCGGAGACGAGCATCCCGACGATGATCGCCGCACCGAAGACGATGAACTGCCACCCCACCGAGAGGCCGAGGATCAGCAGCATCTGGTTCAGCAGCGTCAGCGCGAGCGCCGCCAGCCAGGTCGAGGTTGCGCTCGCCAGCCCGCCCGAGAGCGACGCGCCGGCGATGACAACGGCGGCGATCGGCGCGAGCAGATACGCGGCGCCGAAACTGGGGTCGACGCTGATTCGCACGCCCGCGAGCAGCACTGCCGCGATCGCATAGAGCGTGGCCGCGGCCGTGTAGGCGAAGACGACGTAGGCCCGGACGTGGACGCCTGCCATCCACGCGGCTCTCGGGTTTGCCCCCACCGCCTGAAAGCGCCGGCCAGGCGCCGTGTACCGGAGCAACAGCGCCACGGCGAGTGTGATCCCCGCGCCGACCCAGAAGACGAGGCTGATGATCCCAATGGGCCTGTTCTGGGCGAAGGACGACAGCCGCGAGGGCACGTCGGTCTCCGCCAACCCGTTGGAGTAGTGGAGGCCCTCGGCGAAGACGATCTGTCCCACCGCGAGCGTGACGATCAGCGGGTTCAACTGCAGGATTCCGACGAGAATCCCGTTCACCAGGCCCACGAGCACACCGAGGCCCAGGCACGCGAGGATCGCGAGCGCAAGGTGATCGTTCGAGCCTTGGCCGACGCCTACGATGAGGTACCCGCCGAGAAACATCACGCCCGGGGTCGAGAGATCGATGCCCGCGTGCATGATCACGAGCATCTGGCCGAGCGCCGCGACGGCGAGAATCGTCATGTAGGGCAGAACGAAGGCCCACGACGTGCTCTGCAGCGCGTCGGGCGCGATGAAGGCCGCGACCAGCATGAGCACGCCGGTGGCGATCCAGACGGGCACGAAGCGCGCTCCGACGAGCACGTCGGCCAGCAGGGCCTTCAGGCGTTGCCCCTCTTGCAGCGCAAGGCCCTCGGTGCCATCGTGCGGGTTCACCCGCTCCTTTGCCCCGACCAGGCGTCCATTCTGAGCACGTGCGATGAGGGGTGTCAACCATCATCGAACGCAAATCCCGAGACCCGCCTCTGGCGTTCATCGCTGCTTAACGCATGGCTGCCCATGGGTATGCGCGTTGACTGGTCGGTTGGCATCCGTTTATGCTCGCTGCACAATGCGCCGGCCCAAGACCGCGCATTCCGTGTTGGGCAAGTCAAGGAGAAGAGGGGCATGAGCTCGCAACGCCTTTTGATCCGGAACGGCTTCGTCGTCTCGATGGATCCCGACGTTGGCGACATCCCGAACGGCGATGTCCTCGTCGAGGATGGCGCGATCGTCGAAGTCGGACGTGGCCTCGGGGTGTCCGGGGCGGAAGAGATCGACGCGACAGGGATGATCGTCATGCCGGGCTTCGTCGACACGCACCGGCACACCTGGCAGACGCCGGTCCGCGGCGTCCTCCCGTGCTGCACGCTCGACAACTACTTCGCGGTGATGCTCGGCAGCGTCGGTGGCCACTACCGTCCCGAGGACGTCCACATCGGCAACTACGCCGGTGCGTTGGAGGCTCTCAACGGCGGCGTGACGACGTTGCTCGACTGGTCACACATCAACAACACGCCTGATCACTCCGACGCAGCGATCCAGGGGCTGAAGGACGCCGGCATCCGGGCGATCTACGCCCACGGAGTCCCGACGGGAGGCGAGTGGTGGGCGTTCAGCGAGCTCGAGCATCCGGAGGACATCCGGCGCATCCGGGAGACCTACTTCTCCTCAGATGACCAGCTGCTGACGCTCGCGCTCGCAGCCCGGGCGCCCGGGAACTCGAACTTCGAGGTCGCGAAGCACGACTGGGAGCTGGCGCGCGACCTCGGCATCCGCATCAGCGTGCACGTCGGGATGCGGCTGACGACCGTGCATGTGCAGCACGTCAAGAACCTGCAGGACCTTGGCCTGCTCGGACCCGACACGACGTACATCCACTGCACGGATTCGACCGACGAGGAGCTCGACCTGATTGCCGAGACGGGAGGGACCGCCTCCCTTGCGCCGTACGTCGAGATGCTCATGGGCCACGGCCCCCCGCCTACGGGCAAGCTGCTGAAGCGCGGCGTCCGGCCGTCACTGAGCGTTGACGTCGTCTCCAGCGTCCCGGGAGAGATGTTCACGCAGATGCGCACGGCCCTCGTCCACGAGCGGATTGGGGCCTTTACGGATACGCCGGACGAGGCCTTCGAGCCCACGCTGACGCACAAGGACGTGCTCGAGTTCGCGACGATCGACGGGGCACGCGCCTGCGCTCTCGAGGACAAGGTCGGGTCGCTCGCGCCGGGCAAGCAGGCGGACATCGTTCTCCTGAAGGTCAACGCAATCAACACGGCGCCGATGGTCGATCCGGTCGGCACGATCGTCGTCTTCGCCGACACGTCCAACGTGGACTCGGTGTTCGTCGCCGGGCGCGCAGTCAAGCGAAACGGACAACTCGTCGACGTCGACCTCGACAAGGTCTTCAAGAAGCTCGACGAGTCGAGGAATCACATCCTGTCGAGAGGCGAATTGCTGCCGGACTGGGCAGCCGAGCCCATGGCAGCCGTCTAACGCACTATCCCTCGGGCTCGGTCCGCGCGAATCGTGCGGGACCGAGCCCCCCTCTTTCGGCGCGAAAAGGAGAGCGAATGGCCACAGGCAAGGTCGTCATCGTCGGCGGCACGCAAGGACTCGGCCGCCAGCTCGCGCAGTCGTACGCCGACGACGGCCGCGACGTGGTCGTGACCGGACGCGATCAGGCCAGGGCGGAAGCAGCCGCGAGCGAGATCGGCGGCAACACGGGCGGGGTCGGCTTCGACCTGGCCGAGCCGCACACGATCGCGGCCCGCCTCGCGGACGTGGGTGACGTCGACTACCTTGTGCTCGCCGCGATCGAGCGAGACGTGAATAAGGTAAACGAGTACGACATCGACGCGGCGCTGCGGCTGGTCACGCTCAAGCTCGTCGGCTACACGGAAGTGATCCACGCGCTGATTCCGCGGCTCAGCGACGAGTCCGCGATCCTCATCTACGGGGGCCTGGCGCGCGACCGGCCCTACCCCGGCTCGACGACCGTCACGACCGTCAACGGCGGAGTGACCAGCCTCGCGCGCACGCTCGTGATCGAGCTCGCTCCCATGCGGGTGAACGTGCTACACCCCGCCATCGTCGGCGACAGCCCGCAGTGGGTCGACATGCCTGCCGAGCGGCTGCAGGCGCTTGTGCAGCGCACGCCGATCGGCCGCCTCGTGACCATGGCCGAGGTCGTGAAGTCATCGCGCTTCCTGCTCGAGAACGAGGCGATCAACGGCGTCAACCTCTTCGTCGACGGCGGCTGGATGTGCACGTGACGGAGCGGACTCGCGCCACGTAGCCGCGACCGGCGCCGGGGTCGCGCTCGGGGTGGCCGTCGGCTACAACATCGGGAACGTCGGTCCTGCCGCCGACGTACTGGCGCAGGCCTACGACGTTCGCCTCGGGATCATCGGGTTCCTGGCGACGGCGCTGTTCGTCACGCACCTCGTCATGCAGATCCCCGGCGGAAGGCTCGTCGACCGGCGCGGGGCGCGAGCTCTCGGGATGTGTGCGCTCGCGATCATCATGGTGGGGAACCTCGTCGCGCTCGCCGCCGAGTTGTTCGCGTTCGGTGTCGTGGGGAGGCTGATTGCGGGAATCGGCACCGGCATCGGATTCATCGCCGGAAGCGATTACGTCCGCGCCACGGTCGGAACCGCAAGCGCGCAGGGTTTCTACGGCGCGGCCGGCGTCGGCGGCGGAGGGCTCGCAATCGCGATTGTCCCCCTAGCGACGCCGGCGCTCGATTGGCGAGCTCCGTACGTGACGGCGCTGATCTTCGCCTGCGCCGTCCTCGTGTGTCTCCCGCTGGCGCCGCGAGATCGCCCAAGGCGTGAGCGTCCGCGGCGATCGGCCCGTCCCGCGACCGTCGACATCGTCCGCGATCGGCGGCTTCACCCGCTAGCCGTCGCGCACAGCGCTTCATTCGGGCTGAGCGTCATCGTCGGGATCTGGGCCGTCTCTCTCCTCCGGCACGACGGCTACAGCAGGCGCCTGGCGGGAGCGGTCGCTGCGTTGACGCTCCTTGGCGGCCTCGTGACGCGACCTGTCGGCGGCCGCGTGCTTCAGCGCCGGCCGAGAGTCGCCGTACGGCTCGTCGGCCTCAGCATGGTTGCCGGCGCCGCCGGCACGTGCCTCCTCCTCTTGGACATACCGCTAGGGGCGCGAGTTGCAGGAGCCGCCCTGCTCGGTCTCGCCGCCGGGATTCCGTTCGCGCCGGCCTTCACCGGAGCTCAAGTCCTCCGCCGGGATGCGCCCGCAGCCGCGATCGGTTTCATCAACAGCTGCGCGACGTTCCTCATTCTGGTCGGTACGCCGTTGGTCGGCTTCACGTTCGCATTGCCCGGGCACGGGCGCGTCGGTTTTGTCGCCATCGCCCTCTTATGGGCGCTCGCGTGCCTCGGGGTGCGGCCGTCGCAGCTGTCGGCGCTACTGAATGGCGGCGGTCGCACGCTTCGCCGGCGTCACCCGGGAAGATGAGGTCGGCCCTGTCCCGACGTGTGGCGGCGGTTGCGGGAGTGGCAGGAGGCGGGTGTCTGGCAGCGGCTGCACGAGCTGCTGTTGGTGAGGCTCAACGAGGCCGAGCGGATCGACTGGTCGCGGGCGGCGATCGACAGCTCGCACCTACGGTCGCGGCACGCCGCTCACGGTCGGTTTGACCGGCGGCAACCGCAACGACATCACGCAGATGATCCCGCTCGTCGACGCGATCCCGCCGTGCGCGGCCGTCGCGGCCGCCCGCGGCGTCGCCCGCGCAAGCTGTATGGCGATCGCGCCTACCACTCGCGCGACGGCCGCCGCGAGCTGCACCGCCGCGGCATTCAGGCGAAGATCGCCTGGCCGAAGAGCCCGCACGGTTCCGGGCTCGGCAAGCAGCGCTGGGTCGTCGAGCGCACCATCGCCTGGCTGCACCAGTACCGGCGCCTCCGCGTCCGCTACGAACGCCGAGACGACATCCACAAAGCCTTCCTTGCGATCGGCTGCAGCCTCATCTGCCTCAAGCTTCTGCAAGCAGAGGAGTGCTCGAATAGTTGGCCATGCCCCTGGCTCGAGCTTCCGGTACGTCAGACTGGCTTCGCGGGCCGGACTTGAGCAAGACTCTCGGCGTGACGACGCCCCGCCTGTTTCGGGTGATCCTGCCGGTCGCAAATATCGACACGGCGGCGTCCTTCTACGCTCGGCTGCTGGGAATGCCTGGCAGCCGCATCTCCAGCGGCCGGCACTACTTCGACTGTGGCGGGACGATCCTCGCTTGCTACGACGCGCTCGCAGACGGCGACGCCGAGCAGGTCGGCCCGAATCCCCAGTACGTCTACTTCAGCGTTGACGACTTGGACGCCACGCACGCGCGCGCACGCGATGCAGGCTGTCGAGAGCTAACGGAGATCGAGGTCAGGCCCTGGGGCGAGCGCAGCTTCTACGGACAAGACCCCTTCGACAACCCCATCTGCTTCGTCGATTCGCAGACGCTCTTCACCGGTGACCGGGCGCCAACTCGACCCACCTGATCAGGGGAACACGTTTTCTCAGGCGCTCTTAGCGCCTCGCGGGTTGCCATCTGCAAGGTGTCGCCGGAGCCTTTGCTGCTCGTGTGAGATAGGGCGTCACGCCAGGGCACGCTCGCCCAGGTCTGTGTGATCCGCTCTCAGCCGTCGTCCCCTGGATGGACGGCATCGCCTCATAGTCCTCGGCGGTGATGTCTCGTCCCCTGGAAGGCAGGGTCTCTAGAGTTGTGGAACCGGATGGCGGGGGCATTCGCGTCCTTGCTCGAGGCGCAGATCGGCGACGCTCAGAGATGAGCCGGACCGCGCCTGCGAAGCAACGCGGCCCGGCTATCGATCTGACTACGCGCCAACCAGCGCGCCGGTTTCGACCTCGTCAAAGTAGGAGATCTCAACAGAGTCGGCCTTGACGCCCGCCTGGCTCATTGCTTCCTTCAGCTCAGGCGTTGCGAAGAATGCGCGCGCGGCCTCCCGTGAGTCGAATGTGTGTTCGATGATGACGTCGTTGGGATTTTCGATCGAGCGCAGCACCTGGTGGGCGTGCACGCCGTGCTCGGCTTGGATCGGCGCGAAACCGTCGTACACCTTCTTCCAAGCATCGAAGTCGGCAACGCGGTGGCGGACAAGAGCGATGGTGCTCGTCATGAGGCCCCTTCCGGGGCGGGGTGCCTTGCTGCGAAAAAACAGGCTTCAGGAGAAGCGCGCAACGAAGGCGACGTTTAACAGCCTACTCCTCAGCAGCTGACGAGCGTTTAACTGACGAGCGCAAATAGCCACGCTCGTCAAGAGACATTCCTGAACACCTGCGCACGCGTCAGTCACGTCTCTCGGATGGAGTGGGGGACGTTGACAGCATCGGCACGCCGGTCTCAGACTTCTATTGGCCGATTGGCTCCGCCGCTCCGCGCCGGTGAGATTCCAGCTGGCGAGCGACTCCCGCGGTGTCGAACCAGGCCTGCTCGCGACTTATCAGGCCGTCGCGGATGTCAAACACGTGCAGCATCCGGAAGCGAACTGGCGCTCCGCCGCCGTCGATGCCGATGAACGAGCCGCGGACGTGACCGGTGGCGATCGACTCATCGACAACATGGTCACCGCAGGCGAAGCGGCCAACAGACTCCAAGTGGATATCAGGAATCGCGTCCATGATCCCTTCATACATCTCGGCTGCGGCACTCTTGCCGTGCACAGGGCAGGCGGGATTGCCAACGTCGTCCCAGACGACATCGTCGGTGTAGGTCGCAAGAGTGGCGGGAACGTTGTGCGCGTTTTCGGCAGCGAAGTGCCGCTCGATGATGTCCATGATCCTCTCCTTGGTCGTCACTCCCGACGGACCTCGGCTGAGCCGCAGCCTAGCCGCGCGCTTAGAGCGAACGTCAAGGGACATTCCTGTGAGCGTGTGGGCGCCCCGTCTGGGGTTGTTGCCAGGGTGGCTCCGGTGTTTTTTTGTCTGTGCCTCGATTTCCGCATGACCCCGCTCGCGGGTGTCTTTCCAGTGATGTGTCCGGGCAGAGATGCCGGCGCGGGCCTGGCGCCCGCTTGCTGGCCTGATCAGAAGCCTGTCCGCCCTGTGGGCGTGACCCGTCACAGTCTTGCCGCAAGTCCAGTCCGACTACTTCCTCGACAGGCGACGCCGGGCTGCGGCGGGCGAGGAGCTCGAATCGCTGAGTTGCCCCGACTCGTCTACGTGGAGCGACCAGCTGCACCGCGAGCAGCTCGCTGACACGAACGCCGAGCGCGACCGCGAGGCTGGGCTGGTCGCGTGAAGGATCGGCCGCCGTGGGCTACGTAGCCGTTTCGAGCTCTGCCCTTTGCTCCTTCCGTTGGGGTGAACTCGAGCGAGCGGCCGGTACCCGCCGAGCGTCGCGCATGCGCTCCGCCCAAGCGTCCTGCCGTGCCCTTGTCCGTGGCGATGAGGCAGGGCACGGTGGGGGTGGGTTTCATAGACGAAACACAAGCGAGAGGAGTCCAGTGCGGGAGCCTGACGTCATCATCAGCAGGTCGCAGGTAGTGAACCTCGGCTACAACCTGCGCGCTCGACTCGAGGCAGTCGCTCGCGCCGAGGGCTTGGATGTGACCAGCGCCTCTCGGCGCGTCCTGACCGCCTGGGTGGAAGCCCGCGAGCGCGAGGGTCAAAACGGTTTTGACCCAACCGGCGGCCATGACTAGCCCTCACATCTTCGCGATCACCGTTACCTCGGGCGAGCGGCGGCAGCTTCAGCGCTTTAGCAGCTGCCGAGCGGCGAGATCCACGGAAGCCTCGTCCAAGAGCCCTCGTCGGCTGCGCGGTTGAATTGGACGCTCAGCGCGACCGGCTCGTTTGGAAGCTGCCAGCCGAGCCGGCTGCGCGCAAGAACAGAGCAACCAATCGCATCTAGTAAAAGGCCGCGCCCGTGTCTTGCGGCGAGGATCGGACCGCCCCAGCCCTCCCCTCCGATCCCCGCGGACGCGGCCGCTGCAGAAGTTGCTGAGCGCGCAAGAGGACCATGTCCGTTTCGGGCACTAGCTCGAGCGCGTTTCTCGGCGTAGCGTGACCTCGGGCCGGGTCGTGGGAAGCGTCCTAGACGTTCGGCTCGCCGCCCGGCCGCCACAAAGAGTGCTGGCCCTGCAAGTCGAACTCTGTTCGCCTAGGCTCATCGCCTTGCGCGTGGAAGCACATTGACGGGCTTCGGGCTTTCGGCCGGGGCTCTGGCCGCAGGGCCAGTCCAAGCGAGTCTACTCCTCTGAGCCGCCTGTCGACCGTTTCCGTGCTTACTTAAGGGCGCGAGAGGGTATGTCCTGCTTCGCTCGCACCCAAACGGCGGGCAAGGGGGGTCTTGAGCGCGACCCTGGCTAGCGCTCGCTTGCCTCACTTTTCCTTTGGGGAGCGAGCTGGAAGGCGGTTTACGCAGGGGACGCGAGCCGCCTTCCCCCTCTGATGCAAAGGGCGTAGAGTTGCCCCCATGGCTGGCCTCATGGCGAAGATCCGCAAGTGGCTCGGACTCGACAAGAAGTCCTAGCCACACACCCGGAGTAGGAGGCGAAAGGCTCGCTCGTGGAAGAGCCGCTCGAGGGCCTACGGGACGAAGGTCGCGTGCCAGGACGAGCACTCGCACGTCGAGGCCGCTGCGCGAGCGGATCGCGAACGTCGTGTGAACCTCCCACACGCGGTCGGGCGGGCGGCTACATCGATCTCGGCGCGAAGTCGGCGCATTTGGCCGAGTATCGCACCGTCTCGTCGCCGCTCACGGAGCGTGCTAGGCGTTCGGCTCGCCGCCCGTTCCCTACCAGCCTCGGCATCACGCTTAACAACGCCGCGCCCACGGTATATGGATCTGCGCGGCAGGGGTCTGACTGCGGCAACTGGCGTCATCGCGCCTTCGGGGACAGGCGGGACTGCCGCATCCCCCTGCCGCTCTGGCGTCCTCGGACGGTGGCTAGTCGTCGCAACGGGCGTCCATCGCCCAGAAAGGGAAGGTAGGCGCCCGAGGCGCGACCTCCTGCAGCCGGAGCTGGACGCTCCGTGGGGGAGAGGGACAAGAGAGAAGGTAGGCGGCGAGTTCCGTGCCATCCGCCTTCGCCCCGGACGCCACTTCCTCGACCGTACCACCTGGCATCGGGCGCTACGAGCGTCGAGTCCAACCTAGTGCCCCAACAAGGTCGCAAACTGCGGCGACTCATCCGCTCATGCGGCCCGCTCGACACTGACTCGCAGCGGGATCATTATGGAGGAGGAGCTGGGCGGTTGACGCCGAGGGGGAGAGAGCACAGGCCGCCTGGCCCCGCTACGTCCGAAACGACCACAAGGCAGCGGCGCGAGCGAGGCTTAGGCTCGAGTCGGGCCGGGGTCGTGGGAAGCGTCCTAGGCGTTCGGCTCGCCGCCCGGCCTCCCTCTAACTTCAAGCGCTAGAGTTTGCCGTATGGCATCGCTGGCGAAACGGCTGTGGGTGTGGGTTCGAGGGCCGCGCGCAGGGCGCCCCTTCTACCCGGCGATGGCCCCAGGACACGGTGGGAGCGGCAGCGCGAGCTACTGGGCTCGGCTAAGCATCCCGCCGACGAGCTCCCGTCTGGCGATGTGATGAGACGGCTGCCACCCTCGGGTCGATAAGCGTCCTAGGCGTTCGGCTCGCCGCCCGGCCCCTCTCGATAGGCACGGGCAGTCGAATTCAGTTCGCTCGGATACACGCCCCGCGCGGTGCGGCCGAGGCCATCCCACGCCACAGGAGAGCGGGAAGAACGCACTCGTAAGCCCAGCCTCCGCTTGTAACTTGGAGCACTACCGTCTACCCTCGTACCGTTCGAGCAGCGGCGAAGGGAGAAGCGTGAAGCGTGTTCTCGGTCTTGCGACGTTCGGAGCTGCGGCGGTGTTCTCACTTGCGGGGACGGCGGTCGGGAGCAACGGCGGCACGGCTAACGCGAAGGCGAGCTGTCAAGGCGTCTTGGTGTCCAACGCAACCCCGAAGTTCTCGCACGTCATCCAAAACGACATCCGGACGACCCCGGGGCTCGAAGGCCCAGGCATCGGATCAATCGTGAGCGGCGTCGCCTCGGGGCCGCATCAGGGCAGCGTCGAGCCCTGCCTTCCTGCTGAGTAGCGGAGCGCCGTTACGGTCCGAGGCGGCCATTAGGACGTGCCCCCTCGGGCGCCGCCTGAACGCGGGCCGGGTCGCGGGAAGCGTCCTAGGCGTTCGGCTCGCTGCCCGGCCCCTTCACTCCTTCTCGCTCGTGTGTTCTAGAGTCGCCTGACGGTGACGGAACCGACCAGCGGAGATACGCCCGAGAAGACGCCAGCGTCGTCAGCCCCGCCTCCCCAGGAGGCGACCGCAGACCTGACGAAAGTCAGCGGATGAGCGGAAGGCGAGCCTCGACCGGACGCTTGCCGACCGTGGCGCCCAAGGATGGCGGATTGAGACTCGAAGCGACTTCCAGGCGACGATCGCGACCGGCAACCGGATCAATCACGTTCTCCATCTGATCCTGACGATCGTCACAGCCGGCCTCTGGGGGATCGTCTGGATCATCCTCGCGATTACCGGCGGCATCAAGCGGCGCATGATCACGGTCGACGAGTACGGGAACATCGTCGATCGGAAGATCTGAGCCCAGGCGTTCGGCTCGCCGCCCGGCCCGTCACCGCAGTAAGCTAAGTGGACCAGTTTGGCGGGGAAGAGGGGCGGTCTGGAATGGCTGAACAGGCTGTATGGCACCTCAAGCGCGTCACGCTGGCGATTCCCGTTCCGTCCGTCGCTGCGATTCGGGCGCGGGCCTGGATGATCGGCCCGCCGCTCCTGCTAGGGCTGCTGGCAGCCCTGATCGCAACCCAGGTTCAGGCACGGGCCTG